>MDSV01043216.1_pt1 | contig 23294 bp, 19 predicted proteins | sample 810851 | NCBI WGS metagenome assembly MDSV01 (sample SAMN05326640, study PRJNA326480) | marine metagenome | isolation source: seawater | place: Atlantic Ocean: North East | collected 2012 | reverse complement strand
TACCAGTATAAATAAATGGAGGTTCTCCCGCAATAAAGTCGTTGTCTTCCCAGATGTTATTTGCCACTGCGTTAAGCTCTGCGGCGTGATTAGGACTCCCCCATTGAACATAGTCAACAATTTGATTTATGGGGTTGACGAGCGACAATTCTCCTTCATTTGTATAGATGAATGAAGGGTTCCAGTCTGACCAAACCACCTCTAAGGTCTCCCCCGCTATAAAGACGTATCCAGGTGTCACAAGCGTCACAAGCGTCACTTCTGAAAAGTCAGAAAACAGGCGGAATCCGTCCAAGTCATCGTCACAATCGCCCATGTTATTTATTGATATTGTTTTTGTTACGGGGTTAACTTCAGAAATTCTTAAATTGAGGCAACAAGGATCAATGGCAGTGTACGCCGCTGGGAATGTCACAATACAATCGGGCTGAGATGTAAAATACACCTCTACATCAACGGGTAGACCGTCTGCAGGCTGATTGACCAGGGTAACTGTTTGGGGACTTGATCCTATCGCATGAGAGGTGCCGTTCACAACGATTACCCCTGTGGTAGGATTGTTTTCATAGGTGATTACAACCTGTTGCGTATATGTGCTTGTCGCGGGATTACAAGGCAATTGAAGGCCTGAAACAGCGGACAGAATCTCACAGTTTTCAGAGATAAGATCCATACTCCACCCCATGTCTTTAAACATGCCTTCAGCAACAGGGCCAGGATTGTGGATTGCTTCTGCAGTTCCTAAGAAAGGTGTCATTAAGGAATTTTCACTTCCTGATGGGTACGTGTTTTCTCTCAGGTGTGAATAACTGGACCCTCCATTCCAATTTGAAGGCGCATAAAGTCTAGGCCTACCTATGGTCGAAGCATCCCATCCTTCTTCCCCACTCCAAAACAGCGCATCACTTTCCAGTTCCTCACCTAAGGCAATGGTTCCGCTGTTAAAACTAAGGATGTCTATCCCAGCTCCAGTTTCAACGAAAACATCGTAAATCAGCGGCGTTCCAGATACGCCCGTAAAGCCAGAGTTTCCATTGTGAGTGGCACTGCCTATAAAACCGAGTCCATGACTCACCTCATGAAGTGCAACGGTTACAAAATCATATTTACCGCCAGGCGTGTTGCCATCAATGCCGTAATACCAATTGATATCATCACCAAAAGTAATATTCAGGTCGGGCTGTCCGGGCGAAAGATCACTAACAGACAGTGCGTTTGCCAATGCCCCAGGAAAATATTTATTTGCTGACGTCGCGCCAGGGAAGTTTGAGTGCAACGTCTCCGGACCTGCTTGAGCAAGGACTCCTGTGTTTAAAGTGCCCCAATCAGCGTTCACCCAAATCGTGATTTCACTGTTTAAAATCTGCCCCCAAATATCCAATGCGTATTCAAGCGCAGTTTGTGCCTCTTCAGGAAACCCTTGACTGTATGTCACGACAATATTAGACATCCGATCAGCTCCAGGTGTAAACCACTGGGGAGGATCGACTTTAGAGAACGCGTCTCGTCCTGTTCCAACCAAACCTGGGTTAGAACCCGAATGACATGTCTCAGATAAATTGTGTTCAGCGATTTTCTCTCGCAGGGACGGGGGCCCGAAAAGGTTTTGGCCCCAAAGATTCCCTCCAAATGTGAGAAAAACGAAATAGATGAATAGTCTTTGAATCATGTTAGGACACGTATTATGTTCTATTAAGATACAACATAAACATGTCTACATACAATTTATGTATAGTTTGTTGTTGTTATGCAATCGCAACAACCTCATTCACTTCTTCAATTTTTGAGGAGAGAAGTGTTTCGATCCCACCTTTCAAAGTCTCTGTCGAAGATGGACAACCGGCACATGCCCCTCTCAGTTGTACGTAAACAACCCCATCTTTAAATCCCACAAAATCGATGGCTCCACCATCTTGTTCTACAGCGGGTCTTACAAATTCATTAAGGAGGTCTCCTATTTGTTGGTCGAACTCAGTAGGGGATAGGTTCTCAGATTCAATTAACGTTTCTATTGTAACGGCTGATTTTCCTTCTTGACCGGTTGAATCACTTGATGGTGACAGTTCAGGTATTTTATCTTCTGTGACAGCAAACTCGTTATCTACAAGCCATTCCCTGATATATTCTCGAAGCTGCATTACAATCATTTCCCATCCCAAAGATTCATCTTTCGACACAGAAACGATGTTTCCGCTAATAAAAACACCAGTCACAAATGGGAAATTGAACAGTTCTGCCGCAAGTGGGGAACATACTTTTGCATCCTGTTGATTCAGAAAATCCAATTGGTGTAATTCAGAAACGAGTTGTCTGTCCACCATGAATTTCATTGTTGCTGGATTCGGCGTCATCTCAGCGTACACTGTAGTTGGGAATTTCGGTTTTTCCATGTTGTTTTCCATAGCTTTCTATGTGTTGACTAATCTTATGCAAGATACTTCCGAATAATTCAGGACATTCCTCAGGAGTCATTAACTTGCCCTCTAGACAAAATAAACTCATGCGCAAACCATTATCTCTTCTTCTTAACTGCTTATTTGCTGCAGGGGTTTTTGCACAAATTCCAACCCCCGCCTCTTCTACCTTTCCTGTAAATGGAACTTTAGACAAACATTTGGTGAAAATTGTTCTTGAACATGGGACGGTGCATGTTGATGCATCGACTGTCCTCGAAGATGCTACTGTGGTTCTTTTCAGAGGCCAAATACAAGATGTTAATCCAGAATCAATCACAGGGCCAGCTGTTCGTATGGACCTCACAGGATATCACCTTTACCCATCTTTTGTAGACTTGCATTCGTCATATGGTCTTCCAGAAGTGAAACCTGCGACGTGGTCTAGATCTCCTCAGTACGAGACTAACATTAAAGGCGCGTATGGTTGGAATCAAGCCATTCGACCAGAAATTGATGCCTTTGAGAAATTTATTCCCAACGAAAAAGAAGCCAAGGCGCTTCGTCAAGCTGGGTTTGGCGCGCTCCTTACCCATGTCCCAGATGGCATTGTGCGAGGTTCGGGCGCGCTTGTTATGCCTGTAGATGATGCCCGTGAGGCGATGCTTCTTCCTCTTGCTACAACACATTTAAGCTTCCGTAAGGGGTCTTCTCGCCAATCTTATCCGAGTTCTCTCATGGGAGCTACCGCTCTTCTTCGCCAAACCTACCATGATGCTTTGTGGTACGCTTCCGCGTCAAAGGACCATCTTGCTGGAGGAACAAATCTCTCACTAGAAGCATTTAATTTAAATGCCCACGTCCCTGTCATTTTCTCAGCGGGAAGTTGGAAGGATATACTTCGTGCGGATGTCCTTTCGAAGGAGTTCGATTTGGATTACATTCTCTTAGGAGGTGGCGATGGCTATCAGCGTGCTCAAGAAATAAAGTCTACTGGAGCGACCATTATTGTTCCAGTTAATTATCCAAATCCCTATGATCTCAGCGATCCCTTTCTTGCGAGATTTATTTCTTTAACTGAACTCAAGCACTGGGAGCTTGCGCCGAGCAATGCCGCAATGCTTCATTCTGCTGGAATAAAATTCTGTCTGACAGCACAAGGGTTAAAAAGTCCATCCCAGTTTCTCCCAGCAGTACGTCAAGCTGTAGATAGAGGTTTACCTATTGATGTGGCTTTGCGTGCCATGACTGAAGCCCCCGCAAAATTACTCGGTGTTTCTGAACTTGTCGGAATGATTAAACCAGGACTTAAAGCAAACATCATCGTTGCGGACGGTCCTTTATTTGATTCCGAGACGAAGTTGGTAGAGCATTGGGTCAGTGGAAACCCGACCATCATGCTTGATCGGGGCGCTTTAGATATCGCAGGAGAATATGACATTTCTTTTGGAGGGTATGGAGAGGAATTGAAGCATATCTCAGTAAAAGAAGGATGGAAAGCAGTAGAAGAAATAAATGATACAACAAAGAAAAAAGTATCTATTACGCTTGACAACAGAACAGTCGTCCTTGGATTCGATACAGACAAAGGGCCACTTAGACTCACAGGTAATGTTTGGATGGACAGCAGGATTTGGGAGGGTTCAGTTCAGATGTTCGATGGCACTTGGGCTTCGTGGAGTGCTGTAAAAATAGATTCTCAAGAGAACGCGTCCGTGACTGACTCAACGCGCATTGACGACACCACTCCGGAATCCCTTGGGGAAGTATTTTATCCCTTTACAGCGTATGGTTCTCCGAAAAACCCATCCATCGTAGTTTCGGAGAAGGCAGTTGTAATTCGAGGGGCGACAGTTTGGACATGTGAAAATGATGGAATCTTAAAGGACACAGATGTACTCCTTTACAAGGGGAAAATTATTGCGGTGGGGTCGAGACTCAATGTGAGTGAATTCATCGGAGCGAACATTGATACAGAAGAAATCAATGGCAGAGGAATGCATCTTACTCCTGGTATTATAGATGAACACTCTCATATTGCGATTGAAAGGGGCGTCAATGAGGCCACTCAGGCAAGTAGCGCGGAGGTTTGGATTGGTCATTCGTTAAATAGCGAAGATGTAAATATCTACAGGCAACTTGCGGGAGGCGTCACCTGTGCTCAACTTCTGCATGGATCTGCCAACCCAATAGGAGGGCAAAGTGCAGTGATCAAGTTTAGATGGGGTTCAAAGCCTGCTGATTTGTTGTACAAGGATGCGACACCTTTTATCAAGTTTGCACTTGGCGAAAATGTAAAACAGAGCAATTGGGGCGATGCTCAAAAAATCAGATTCCCCCAATCTAGAATGGGCGTAGAGCAAGTGTTTTATGACCACTTCATCCGCGCGCGTGAGTATGGCGCGTCGTTTGTCACATACCGTCATGATCTGTCAAAAACAAGCCGCCGCGATTTAAAATTAGGCAAAGGACCCCTCAAGCCTCGCTACGACATTGAACTTGAGACCCTGCTTCAGATTTTAAGAGAAGAACGATTTGTAACATGTCACAGCTACAGACAAGACGAGATAAATATGCTGATGCATGTCGCGGACTCCATGAATTTTCGACTGAATACGTTTACACATATCCTCGAGGGTTATAAAGTAGCCGATAAGATGAAAGAACACGGTGCAGGGGGGTCAACTTTCAGTGATTGGTGGGCATATAAATATGAAGTAAAAGACGCAATACCTTATAACGGGGCGATTTTATATGGCCAAGGAATTACGACAGCATTCAACAGTGATGATGCAGAAATGGCACGGCGCCTCAATCAAGAAGCGGCGAAGGCCGTGAAGTACGGGCAAGTTCCAGAAGAAGAGGCCCTCAAATTTGTAACGCTTAATCCCGCAAAATTGCTCCATATTGATCACAAAACGGGATCAATAAAAGTGGGTAAAGATGCCGACATCGTGGTTTGGGATGACAATCCCTTAAGCATGAATGCGCGAGCCGTCAGGACCTACGTGGAGGGAGAATGCCTGTTCAGTTTGGAGCAAGATTTGATTTTACGAGAATCAAACCAGACCGAGCGTGCCCGTATCACAAAGAAGATGCTGGCGACAGAATCAGAAGTAATGCAAAAACCCTCAGAGAAAATTCGCACACATTACCATTGTGACACAGAAACAGAGGAAAACAACTAAGTCATGAGATACGCTATACTATTCATACTTACAGGGTTTGTTTCGACAGCATTCCTTTCTCAGCAGACACCTGCTCCAGAACAAACACGTTCTATTCTTATCTTAGGAGGAACAGCTCATCTGGGTACAGGTGATGCCATAGAAGATGCCGCGATAGGTTTCAGAGATGGAAAAATAGACTTTGTAGGAAGGACTTTTCAAGCAGATAAAAGCAAATATGATGAAACAATAGACGCTACAGGGAAACAAATATATCCCGGGTTTATTGTGACAAACACCACCTTAGGTTTGCAGGAAATCGGTGCCGTTAGAGCGACCCAAGATCAATATGAAGTGGGAACGTTCCGACCAAATGTCAGGGCGATTATAGCGTTCAACACAGACTCCGAAATTACGCCTACTGTCCGTTCAAATGGTGTACTAATGGGTCAAATCACACCACGTAATGGTGTTATTTCTGGCGCTTCAGGAGTCGTTCAGTTTGACGGATGGAATTGGGAAGATGCGTCAATAAAAATGGTGGATGGCATTCATTTGAACTGGCCTTCAACCCATCACAAACACGCTGTAGACGGCAAAATCGATATACGTAAGCGCAAAACATATACTCAGCAAAAGCATGAAATTGAAAGGTATTTTGCCGAAGCGCGTGCCTATGCCGATGCACACCCCACACCTTCCACTTCGGTAATGGATGTCCGACACGAGGCCATGCGTGGCATTTTTGATGGATCACTTGCACTTTATTGTCACGCCTCAGATGTCCGAGAGATTACAGAAGCAGTTCACTTCAAACGTGAAATGGGCATTAAACGGCTTGTGATCGTCGGCGGATACGATGCCTACCTCGTGGGCGATATTTTACGCGAAAACAATGTTAGTGTTTTGCTGACGAGCGTTCACAGACTACCGAGATTCACAGAAGATGATATTGATTTGCCCTTTCGTTTGCCAAAACTACTCGCGGACGAAGGGGTCCTCTATGCGCTCCAAGTTGATGCCAGAATGACGGAGATGAATACCCGAAATCTTCCATTCTATGCTGGCACAGCTCGCAAATATGGTCTTACAGAAGAGCAGGCGATTATGGCACTCACCCGCAATCCTGCAAAAATATTGGGCGTGGATGATGTATGCGGAACCATTGAAAGAGGCAAAGACGCAACTCTATTTATCTCTGACGGAGATGCTTTAGACGTCCGTACAAACCGTCTGATACATGCGTTTATTCAAGGTCGAAAGATGGATCTTGACAACCGTCAAAAAAAGCTTTACAGAAAATTTCAAACCAAATACGGCGCCGAGTTGCGCGATTGATTTAGAACTAGGCGTGAAGACTTTGGTCTTAGTACCCGATTTTTGATCTTACGCGGGACAGAACTTCGGCGGCGACATTTCGGGCCTGTTCAGCGCCATTTGACAATGCGTGATCTATCTCTTCACGGTTTGTCATAAGTGCGTTAAAACGTGACCGCTCAGACTCAAAACCGTCCACCAGTGCTTCTAGCAGCGCTTTTTTTGCGTGTCCCCAACCGTATCCTCCCGCACGTAAGGCATCAGCCATTTTTTGGGCTTCATCTTGAGAGGCAATCAATTCATACAATTTGAAGACAACAGAAGAATCGGGGTCTTTAGGGTCTTCTAGGGGAGTGGCGTCTGTGATTATTTTCTTATTGATGGCTTTTTTTAGTGTGCCAGCATCGTCGAAAATGTTAATCGTATTTTCCTGTGATTTAGACATCTTTCCTCCATCCGTACCAGGCACATACATGGTTGATTCGCTTGTGAGTGCCTCAGGCAAAATGAGTGTGTCTCCAAACTTGTGATTAAACCGAGATGCGACATCACGGGTCATTTCGAGGTGCTGCATTTGGTCTTTTCCAACAGGAACCTTCTGCGCATCATACAAAAGAATGTCAGCTGCCATAAGCATGGGGTACCCAAAAAGGCCTGCATTTACATCCTCTAAGCGGTCGGATTTGTCCTTAAAGCTGTGGGCCAAACCGAGTCGAGAATATGGGAACATGCATTGTAAATACCACGCCAATTCAGTCACCTCTGGCACATCGCTTTGACGGTAAAACACACTCCTCGACACATCCAGCCCACACGCCATCCAAGAAGCAGCAACTGCGTATGTGTTGTTTTTGAGGAGCTCTGCATCTTTGATTTGTGTCAACGAATGCATGTCTGCAATAAACAGATACGAATCGTTTGCGGGGTCATTTGCAAGATCTATGGCAGGCTTAATTGCACCGAGGATGTTACCAAGATGTGGTGTTCCAGTACTTTGTATACCTGTGAGTATGCGTGACATTTTTTTGTGAGAATATCAGCAGAACTCGTTGAACGCTTGTTTCAGATGTTCAGAGATCGCCTCTGCCGTGTTTCCTTCAATGTGATGACGCTCTACCATCATCGCCAACTTTCCATCTTTAAAAAGTGCAATACTTGGAGACGAGGGAGGGTAGGGTAGCATAAACTTGCGCGCCTGTGCGACAGCTTCTATATCAAATCCTGCAAAAGATGTTGTAAGGTTGTCAGGTAATTTTTCATTGTCGAGACATGCTTTTAGTGCAGGACGCATAGAGCCTGCAGAGCATCCGCAAACACTATTTAGAGCTACAATTGTCGTTCCCGGTCTTTCCAGAGCTGAGCTAACATCTTGAGGCGTAAGTAATTCTTCGAAACCGACCTCTACGAGCTCGGCTTTCATGGGGGCAACTAATTCAGCTGGGTACATTATTTATTGGGGTTAAATGTAGATTTTAATTCAAGTTCTGTGTATTGTGTGTCATCTATTGGTGAAGGCGCATCGATCATAATGTCTCTCCCAGAGTTGTTTTTCGGGAAAGCGATAAAATCACGAATAGAGTCAGATCCACCAAACATAGAGCAAAGTCTGTCAAATCCCAGAGCCAAGCCACCATGAGGCGGTGCTCCGTATTGGAATGCATTCATAAGGAATCCAAATTGTGCCTCGGCTTCTTCCTCTGTGAAACCAAGAAGATCAAACATTCGTGCCTGTAATTCTCGGTCGTGAATTCGTATTGATCCGCCTCCGATTTCGACCCCGTTAATGACCATATCGTATGCATTGGCCTTTACTTTTCCAGGATCGGAATCGATAAGCGCAAGTTGATCGGGTTTAGGAGATGTAAATGGATGGTGCATCGCATGGTAGCGATCGGTGTCTTCGTCCCATTCTAGAAGTGGAAAGTCCATGACCCAAAGAGGCTTAAAGACTTTCGGGTCGCGTAAACCCATTTCTTCTCCAAGGTGAAGCCTGAGCTCACCCAATTGCTTGCGCGTTTTATCTACCCCCCCTGAAAGAACTAAGATTAAATCACCTTTTTCTGCGCCTGTTTTTTCCGCCCAACTCGAGCGCGCATTTTCATCAAAGAACTTATCTACACTGCTCTTCGTCGTTCCGTCTTCGTTGACTCTGCAATAGATAAGACCTTTTGCACCAATTTGTGGCCGCTTCACCCAATCGGTAAGTTTATCGAGTTGTTTTCTCGTGTATGAGGCTCCTCCCTGCACCACGATCCCAAGGACTGTTTCTGCAGAATCGAACACCCCGAACCCCTTTCCTTGAGCCACATCGCAGATGTTGACAAACGCCATCCCAAATCTGACATCAGGCTTGTCTGAACCATAAAGACGCATCGCATCGTCATAGTCTATTCTCGGGAAATCTTCAATCTCGACGTTGAGGACCACTTTAAAAAGATGGCGAACCATGCCCTCGAATGTATTGAGGATATCTTCCTGCTCTACAAATGCCATTTCGCAGTCTATCTGCGTAAACTCAGGCTGTCTGTCTGCGCGAAGATCTTCGTCACGGAAACACTTCACGATTTGATAATAGCGGTCAAAACCACTCACCATAAGAAGCTGCTTAAACGTTTGAGGACTCTGAGGCAACGCATAAAATTCACCGGGATTCATGCGGCTCGGGACGACGAAATCTCTTGCGCCTTCTGGTGTACTCTTAATGAGATATGGGGTCTCAACATCAATAAAACCTACTGAGTCCAAATATTTACGCGTTTCCATACCAACTCTATGACGAAGCATAATATTTTGCTTCACCGGATTCCTACGAAGATCTAAATACCGATACTGCATTCTAAGATCATCACCCCCATCCGTGTCATCTTCGATGGTGAAAGGAGGCGTTTTACTTGGGTTAAGAATTTCAAGTGATGTAACATCAATCTCGATTTCTCCAGTTGGATTCTTAAGGTTTTTACTTTCTCTTTCAACCACATTGCCGTGAATTTTAACGACGAATTCCCGACCCAATTTCCGAGCTTGATGACATAGATCTGCATTGGTTTCCATATTGAAAACCAGTTGTGTTTTTCCGTACCGATCCCTAAGGTCTACAAAAGTCATTCCCCCCAAATCTCGCGCTTTCTGGACCCACCCAGAAAGAGTAACAGAAGTACCAGCATTTTCAAGGCGCAATTCGCCGCAAGTGTGTGATCTGTGCATTGTACAAAGATAGAAAGAGGATGGGGTTTAATGGTAGTGTATCAGGCAAGTTGTTTCGTGAAAGAGCATGACAACTTCTTCACTCAGTTGCAATGTCCTCATTTAAAAGTCAATCATGAGCCCGACAGACGGCAATACGGTGCCACTGATGTTTTCAATTTCAGATAATTCGTATGATTGTGGATTGTTCGGATCGATGATGGGATTGCCAGAATCATCTCTTTCTACATCAAGAAATGGTTGACTGACTGCCTGGAAATTGTAGATGTTTTGGATGTCGATGTATGCATTCACAGCCCACTTCTTGAAGTACCATTTTTTATCTAATCTGATGTCCAAACCATGTGTCGCGGGGTTTCTAAAATCATTCAATTGATCCCAGTCGAACACACCCTGCTGGACGATGTCCCAGACATCAATTGTTGCAGATCGCTCTATGTCATAAGGGGTGTATGGCGCTCCCCCCACAAACCTGAATTTCATCCCGAGCTCCCAATCGTTTTTAAATTTCTTACCTGCGGTGAGATTAAGGATATGCCTGTTATCCCATGAAGAATTGATCAATTCGTCGTTTTTGTCAGAGAACTCACCCCGCACAAATGTGTATGAGAGAATCCCATATACAGAGGAGAGAAGTTTCTGTTGAACCAGCAGTTCGAGGCCATAAGTTCTACCATATGATGTTGAAGTTACAGGCTCATTTCCGATCACGCCAAAATCCCCTCCCAGGTTTGCAAGTGAGAGGCTGTCTCTTGTCAAAAATGGATAATTGTCATAGGTTTTATAAAACCCCTCAACAGTCACTTTAGACAACAAACTAGGATTAAATTCGAGCCCAGCAATAAAATGATCAGACTGTATATAAGTGATGTTGTTTTCTTTGTTTGCGAGCAAAGCGTTGTTGTCTCGGTACCCCATGATTGTATAGGGTGGAAGCTGGAAATAGCGACCAACATTGAAATTGGCCTTTAATTTTTCAGTGACAGAATAGGATGCAGAAAGTCTCGGAGACATCTGATCAAGTGGATTGCTCATTTCCTCTGAATAGTCGTTACAATCCAGACGCACCCCGAATGACACCATTAACCTGTTTTTTACAAGCTCTTTACTGACTTGAGAAAAAACAGCAAACTTATTGACAGGCAAACGAGACTCGAAATCAATCACATCCACCGCGCCATTCACCACGATTTGATTGTAGGTTGAATTTGTATAAATCGCATTTTCGTAGCCCAGCCCCAGGTTTAATTTCCATCCATTTTCCCGAATGGTGTTTTCCAACCTCACCTTGTTTTCAATTTCTTGAGATCTGTAGTCGAGTATTAGATTCTCGGGTTGTTCAATATTTCCCTGATATTTAACAGCCCTGTTGTTTAAATGATTGCGGCTGACCACAACATTTTGATAACTGTTTGTCCCAAAATGCTTCCAGTTTGCGCCTACAGTATAGTTCCATTGTGTGTTCACAGGTAAGTTTCCCAGAATGTAGTTGTTTCTTCTAATGGCATCTTCGTCTTCCAAACCATCGTTCGCAGAGGTATTCAAAGTGAAGTCGTCCACTGCCCCAAGCCCTATGATGGTGATGCGGTTTTTATCATTAACCTTGATGGTCTGCTTGTATTGAAAATCATTGTAGGTAGGAAGGAAAGGGAGCCCCAGTGATTTGAAGAGCAATTGCAAGTAGGATTGCCTTGCAGATAAAATAAACGTGGACTTGTCACCGATAGGCCCATCGAAGGTGATTCCCGCATCACTTGAGCCGAGCATAAAGGTGCCCTTGATCCCTTCATCATTCCCTTCAATTTGTTTGAACTCCAAGATGGAGCTGAGCGCATTTCCCCTGTTGGCGGGGAAAGCTCCAGCATAAAAATCGACTTCCCGTATGAAATTCACGTTAATCATCCCTACTGGGCCACCTGAAGACCCTTGTGTTGCAAAGTGATTAATGTTTGGAACTTCAATGCCATCGAGATAAAATCTATTTTCATTTGGCGCACCCCCACGCACGATAATGTCATTTCTAAATGAAGCTGACGATGCGACACCAGGAAGAATTTGTATCACATTTGAAATGTCTCTATTTCCACCAGGATTTCGATAGATTTCGGAGGAACTAATCGTTCTCAGACTGACAGGACTTTCTTCTCTTTTGTTAAATGGAGATGCGGTGATCACAACTTGGTCAAGCGTCGTATTTTCTTCCACCAAAGCAAAGTCAAGGGTGGTCGTCCGGACGGAGTTCACGGGCACTTCATAGTTCACCAGTCTCTTAAAACCGATAAATGAGCATGTCACACTGTATGTTCCTGGATCCAGGTTTGTGAGGATGTAATTGCCCTCAATATCTGAAGTGGCGCCAAGTGAGGTGCCCTCAATAAAAATATTTGCAAAAGGAACTGCTTCGTTGTTGATGCTATTGAATACACGGCCTTTTATGGTGCTGGTTTGTCCCCAAACAACCCCAAATAGACATGTAAATATTATTGATGTGATTATTGACTTGACGTTCATCGTTATTTCTGATCAATCTGGTGGTTTTTATAAATATTACGCAATGCATCGTTCAGTTTCGCATACTTAAAACCAAACCCTTGCGCTGTTATTTTGGTTGATGACACGCGACTTCCGGTTAACAATACGACCGCCATTTCCCCCAGCAAGAGGCGAATAAAAAAAGCAGGGATATTGGGTAAGATAACCTTGCGTTTTAAAGCGGCCGCAACTTTTTGAGTGAACGCATTGTTTGTGACATGTTCAGGCGCAACAGCATTGTATGTTCCCCCTTCATCTTGTGTCATCACAAACTTCAACATGCCGCAGAGATCTGCAATATGAATCCACGGAACCCACTGTTTGCCTGTCCCGACTCCGCTTCCCACTCCAAAACGAATGGGGGCAGCTATTTTTTTCAAGGCGCCTCTGTCTCTGTCGAGAACGATCCCAAACCTCACAACGTCAATCTTATTTGCCACATGATTGGATTTGAATGCATGCGCCGCGTGCTCCCAGTCTCGACACACTTCTCCTAAAAAATCATCCGCATTGGGAGAATTCTCAGTGAAGATGTGGTCAGATGTTGTCGCACCATAATATCCAATTGCTGAAGCTGAAATAAACGAGTCTATTTTTTGATTGTTTTTCTGTAACTCACCTAAAATTAACTGCGCGCCATCGACTCGGCTTTTTTTAATCTCCTTTTTTCTTTCAGGGGTCCATCTTTTCTCAGCGATCGGTGATCCAGCCAAATGGATGATGTGATTGACGTCTTTTAACCCCTCAGGGTCGATGTAGCCCAAATTGATATCCCAGCGATACGCATTCTCTTGTGTCACTTCTCTGGTTAAAAACTTGAGGGTATATTCTCCCTCCAGTTCAAGCGCTAAGGATTTCGCCAACATTCCGTGAGCGCCTGTTATGAGGACGACTTCCTTCATCTTTTTGCCAATTGAATGAATACGGCATCATATTCTTTAAAGCGATGTTCTCGGATGGGGCGGATTTTAGGGTCGGTGTCAAAATGTAACACAAGACAAGGGCTGATGTCCTTGTATTTTTCAACGAACTCATAGCTTAACAGTTCATTGTTGTAGATGCGTTGTTTGATTTTATTGTGATAGGGATACATTTTATCTAATGTCCTGTTTGGGCTTGAGGTATTCGAAAATCATTAAATTTCCAAAGAGCATCGAGAAGGCATACCCGATATCCTCTATTGGAATTGTCGCAAGCCTGATCCCTAAATTTTCATCATCATTGTACCAAACAATTGGCGCATCGATCATCGAACCGGTGAGAATCCCATTTACAATAAAAAATGGAATAAGAATAATTAAAAACGACAGAAAAAACCGCTGTAACAATTGAAGATAAAAAACAACGCCTAGTGCGAGCGTGATGATTAAAAAAATCGCGTCCACTGCAGTGTATGCTTTCGAAAAATGCGTGCAAAGTAGGATGCATGTCACTGCAATTAAAACAACCGCGATTGTGCGGGTCAGGGTTTCATTCAGAAAAAATTTTGGCGCCAAATGTTTGAGTACAAAATGAGTAAACAAGGAGCAAAAGGGGATTGCAAAAAAGAACATCCATTCTTCTAGGGGCATCATGAATAGCTTCAACCCCAAACAATACGCCTCATTAAACCCCCAGACACCTGCCCTCGTAAATAAAGCATCCCAAATCAAAAAAGCGAAAGCAACTGTTGAAGTAGAGATCAAGAAGTCCTTCCATCTTTTAATGACGTCCAAGTAAAAAACGGTAAATGCCAAAGGGACAGATATGGAACCGATCAGCACGTATAAGTAAACCGGTGTCATCACTTTTGTTTTCTAGGGAAGTATTTTTTCGGGACGTTAAGCATTCCGAAACATTCCCCATCTTCTTTCCCCAAATGTTTGTGGTGCACTTTGTGGGCCTTTCTTAACCCCAAAAAATATCTGTTTTTGGTTTTGTCAAACCACTTGAATCTTCTATGAATGAGTACGTCATGAATAAGAAAGTAGGCAATGCCGTAAAGAAGAATTCCGAGTGCGATGAAAAACTTGTAATTTAACTCAGGGTTCACCCCAAAATAAAACAGTGTAATACTAGGGGCTGCGCCAATTAAGAAGAAGACGTCATTTTTCTCAAATACATTTTGATATTTGGGTTGGTGATGATCTTCATGTAAAAACCACAAAAACCCATGCATGACATATTTGTGATTCAACCAAGTTGACACCTCCATAAGTAAGAATGTTATCACGACAATAACAATGTAAAATAAGACAATCATAAGGATGTATTTGCTCTTATAAAGTAATCCAGGTAATCGGTTTCATCCTCCACTTCTAAGATGTTTCTCAGGATCAGTTTATCCTCTTCGATATGTTTATTGTACCCAAGAAAAGAAGGCGTGTTTTCTTGTGATAACAAACGGACATATCGCAGGTGAATATTTGTACGATGTGTGTCAATTAAACCATTTAATATTGTTTTGTTTTCTTGAAACAACTGAAGCTTTCGCAAAGGGTTTGGTGAATACTCAGCTTGTTTCATGGCGATGGATGTGACATATGCCATGACTGACGCATCTTTGCTTTCATGATATTTGTGAATAAAAGAGATCTCGGACGCTTCATTTTCTAATTGATGATACTCTTGAACGACCTGCTTTATGTCAGGATTAAAGTCAAATGCTAAAAGTAAAATCAAAGAGAACACGGTCATCATACCAAGTTTAGTTTGTGACGTAAATATGATTGTAGAAGAATACTTATTTTTTTTGGGGTTGACACTCTAATTCGATTTTCTTTTAAAACTTTGGCAGGTGTATGCACGATCTTTTTCAGTAAATGAGAGTAGTACTTGTATGCCAAATATACTCCTAATCTAGATTCTTTTGGAAGCTTTAAAACGCCCTCTTTTGCTATTTTAAAATCGTTTTCAATCTCTTCAATAATCAGTTCTTTGTCGGAATCTTTGAAGTTCCTTGGATCGATATTAGGGAAGTAAGTTCGATCTAGTTCTTCGAAGTCTTGTCTTAAATCTCGTAAAAAGTTAACCTTTTGAAACGCTGACCCAAGTTTAATGGCAGATGCTTCTAACTGTCTATATCTAGATTGATCTCCTTTTACGAAGATTTTCAGACACATGAGACCCACAACATCAGCAGATCCATAGATGTATTCATCGATTTCCTCTTTGTTTTTGTAGATCTTCTTAGAGATGTCAGCGCGCATGCTTTTCATGAAAGCTTTGACGAGCGCAATTGAAATATCGTATTTTCTGATGGTGTTTAGAAACGCATGAATGACAGGGTTGGCGCTAATCCCAATCTTGAGTGAAGTCCAAAGTTCTTCTTCAAACCTGTTTAAAACATCCTCTTGTGGGTATCCATCAAAGCTGTCCACAATCTCATCAGCGACGCGAACAAACCCATAGATATTGTAGACATCTTGTCGAATCGACCTGTCAAGCAATCTTACTGCCATGGAAAACGAAGTGCTGTATTTTTTCGTTATAATGCTCGCAGTTTGATTAGATATTTCATCGTATAGCTGCTTCATGATCCTAATATGGAGGTTTTTTTCAACATTGACTAACAAATGTAAGCTTTTGTTATACAAAACACAAATTTTATCATATTTAGTCAGTAATTAGGTTGTCGAATCCACTGTAAAAAGTGGTGAATGGAATGATGTCTTCTAATATCGGCTTCCTCATCAGCCCGAATGTCGGAGTCATTATCCTGTATGCTGTTTTAACACTTAACGATTCGCCAACTTCAGTCCAGGCAAAATATACAGTATCGTTTTTCATTGTCATTTTTGGGAAACCACTTGACCTTGATTCGCTTGACTGTGAAACAATGAAAGGTGTCTCGAATGTTCCGTCAAGCTTTACACGGCATGCTTTTATCGATGCTTGCCCCAATGCGGTTTCGAGCCAACTGATTAATGCCGATCCATCTTCTAAGACAATCAGATCAACCCTTCCGGAAGGATTGCTATCGCTAATTATAATCGCATCTTCAAAGGTTTTTCCGTCATTTGTAGAAAAGGCAACTTTGATTTTTGGGACGCCACCGGCCTCTGTAAACCAAGCAACTGCAGCGACATCTCCTTTAACATCAATGGCTGGACCATTGACTGGACAGCCATTGATTTTCCAATTGTCATTGAAGACAGATTGAGGCTCGGTCCATTTTCCATTGATTAATCGAACCACCGAAATATCTCTTATTTCTTTTTCAGTGCGATCTCTGTATACGAGAATTGGCCCCGTTGAAACAAGCGCCGCATCTGTTTGGCAGCAGCTACAAACACGATTGTCAATCAGAAGTTCCTCAGACACTTTTCCGTTTTTATCGATGACGGCACTTCGTAAGGTCATTTCATTTGAAGGGACGGTGTCAGATTCTTGAATCAAGGCGTAATTCCTTCCGTCCAGCCAAACGGCCAGGACTTCATCTTTGTAGGGCACCATACTTACAAATCCATGCTCGGTAAGGGTGCTGTCTTTATGAGGAGATATGGGGTTACTCCAGGATCTTCCCTTGTCGTTCGAGATGGAAACCTTCACATCATACGCATATGTATCTTCTCCGCACTGAACGAGAAAGTGAGAGGCGATTGATTCCTGCCCAAATGTAGACATAGAAGGGAAATCGGCCCAGTTTACAAACCAACTGTCTCCTTGAGAGATTTTCTTTTTTTGTGACCAAACATCGTGGCTAATGGTGGAATAATACAAAGATGTGTTGTGATCTTCAGACGTTTCTACCCAACTCAAATAAACGGTATCATCACTCCCGACATGTAAATTTGGCTCTGAACTGTTCACCCCAGAGGGGGATTTCATTGATTCAAAACACAACTTGTCATCTGTTGTTGGGTGATGTGAACAGCTAATAAAGCAGGCGCTTTCAAGAATAAGAATGACTCGTAATATTCGGCAGTAAGTCATCTCCTTATTTAATTTTTCGCCTTCGCTTTAATTTCCACAACAGCAATGTTTTCTTTTTCGAATAATGCGCGCGAGTCCGCAATAAACACCTTCATCTTTTCTTTTGAATCGGTGTCTAAATCATAAAAATCATTGGACTCAAATTCTGAGCATGGCAAAATTTCATACATTGTTTTGCCATCAATGAGAGGTCTACTGACCCATGTTAAATAATATCCGGAATTAGATAATGTAACGTTATCCTTGTTTTTGCGAAGGGTTAATTTCAGCATCGCTCCTCCATCTCTTTTTCGTGTGCGTTGGTTAGACACAAAATTACCCAAGGAATAAGCAATGAAATTCTCCTTTTCGCCATCTTTGGCTTGACTATATTCCATTTTTTGAAGGACGTGGGGATGTGACCCCACAATAATATCCACTCCATTTCGAAAAAGAACTTCAGCAATTTCTATCTGCTTTTTTGACGGTTGAGATTGATACTCAGGCCCCCAATGAATCATGACAATTAGTTTATCTAAGGAATCAGCCTTGCTTTTTCTGATGTCAGACAACATTGTTAATGTATCTATTCGATTTACCATCGTGGGTTTCGGGGTGGGTAAGCCGTTTGTACCATACGTGTAATTCAGAAGCCCTACTCGAATATTGTTTTTATCTAAGATCAAAAGATTATTGCGATTTCTTTCTGCGGCATCTTTAAAGGTTCCAGTATGAGGTATTTCCAAGGAGTCCAAAACATGGATTGTTCTTAATAGCCCTTTTTTTGCTCTGTCGCAGGAATGATTGTTCGCAGTAACCAAGACATCTATTCCATTTTTTTTACACGCAACAGCTAGCGCGTCAGGTGATGAAAACTGAGGATACCCTGCATATGGCGCCCCAGCCAATGTCACCTCTAAATTAGCGATGGCAAAATCAGCAGTTTTGATGATATGAGATACTTTGCGAAAGACACCCTCGTAATTGTACGCACCTTTTTCAGGATTAAATGCGGATGCTATTTGAGGGTCATGTCCCATAATATCTCCCATAAAAATGAATGACAAAGAATCCTCTTGTGGAACATCTTGCGCGAAGAGACTAAAGGATGAAAGTATTATTATAATTGGGAGAAAGATGTTTTTCATAGTCATTTTTTTGGTTGCTTTCGACACATTTCCATGATGTGAAATTTTTGCTCTTTTCTTTCATTTGAAACTACACTACTTGACATTTTTAAAATAATTGTACAAGAATCGTTGGTGTTATTTACACGGCAGCATGAGCGCGGAATTCATACATGAACAAAAAAAAAGCCTGTCGATGAAGACAAGCTTTTTAATAATTATAGTTAGGTAATATTATAATACTCTAACATTTACCGCGTTTAGTCCTTTTTGACCTTCTTCAACGTCAAAGCTCACATTGTCTCCTTCTGCGATTTCATCGGTTAATGTACTCTGGTGAACAAAGACATCCTTCCCTCCGTCGTCTGGAGTGATAAAACCGAAACCTTTTGCGTTATTAAAAAACTTTACTGTACCGTTACTCATGATTAAAAAATTTATTGAAGGTCAAATATAAGTCTTTTTTAGGACAATGGGTATAACATTCAACTAATTATGGCGAAAAATACTGCAGGCCATCGCTAAGCATCCTTTTGCTCCTGACCTTATGTATCGACAAGCCCTTTTTTATATGTTTCAAGAGCTCTTGCCCTTGCAGATTTGTGATCAACCATTGGCGAAGGATAATCCAATGTATCTAATTCTGGGATCCATTTTTTGAGGTAGACTCTTTCAGCGTCAAATTTCTTGACTTGTTCAGTGGGGTTGAATATCCTGAAGTATGGCGCGGAATCGCACCCTGTACCTGCCGACCATTGCCAATTGCCATTGTTGGAAGAGAGTTCAAAATCCAAAAGTTGTTTTGCAAAGTAGGCTTCACCCCACTTCCAATCAATCAACAAATTCTTGCATAGAAATCCAGCGACAACCATCCGTACCCGATTGTGCATATATCCTGTCGTATTCAATTCACGCATCCCGGCATCTACAATGGGATAGCCTGTTTGACCAGCTTTCCATTTTTCAAATTCCTGTGGGTTGTTGCGCCATTGCACGCCGTCATATTTCCGCTTAAAATTATTGCTCACAACTTCGGGAAAGTGATAAAGGATTTGCATGAAGAATTCTCTCCAAATCAACTCACTCAAAAATGTTTTATTATTCGTGATATTAAGAATGACCTTGCGGATGCTTACCGTACCAAACCTCAGGTGAGGAGATAAATAGCTTGTTTGATTTTTGGCGGGAAAATTTCGCGCCGTTTCGTAATCGTCAAGTTTGTCTAGCTGGTAGTTTAAGACTTTTATTGACGACCGTGTAAAATCCAATTCTGACATTTCAGGAAAAGGCATCTCGAATTTTAAGAAATTCGAATTTGAATGTGGTGTATAGTCTTGCAAGGATTCCGAAGCAAACCGCTCTAGCCATTTGTTTTTGTAGGGCGTGAAAACGGTATAGGGTGTTTTATCTCCTTTTAGAACCTCTCCTTTCGCAAAGATGACTTGATCCTTAAACAAATTCAATTGGATCTCATTTTGATGAAGAAGTTGCGCCACTTCTTGATCTCGTTTTATGGCATAAGGTTCATAATCTTCGTTCGCGTATACTGACTTGACATTGTATTTATTCAAAAGGGTATGCCAAACAGCAATTGGATCTCCTTTAGTGCAATAAATACAACTCGATCTCTCACCCAGTTGAATTGACAGTTTATTTAGGGTGTCGTATATAAATGTAATTCGGGCATCATCCTTATCTAATTCATCAGTAAGCTCACTGTCAAAAATGAACACCGGCAATACAGGAAAGGGACTATGAAGTGCTTCAAAGAGCCCGCGGTTATCTTCTATTCGCAGATCCCTTCTGAACCAAAATACTGAAACGGCTTCTTTTTTCATGCATCTAATAAATAAAACATTGGACGAGGTCGGTTATTTTTTCTTCCGCTTCTTTTTTAGGTTTTGAATTTTATCTCCTCGTCTAATCGGCTTTTTGTATCTCTCCTTGACGGACTCATTGTAGCTTTTTTTCGCGACTCTCTTTCTGCTGTTCTTGGCGGATTTTTCATGAACAGAGGCCCCTCCAGTCTTTAGAACAGGCTTTTGATCATACAATTCATCAGGGTCAATCGGTTTGTGTTTCTCCTCTGGGGTAAGCTGACTCGACCGTTTCACGCCCTCAGGCCATTCATGTAATGGGATGGCGTAATCCATCAATGCTTCAATGGCACCTTTCAACTCGGTCTCTTTTTCATTGAAAAAGAGAATGGAATTCCCCTCTTGTCCTGCCCGGCCAGTTCTTCCAATGCGATGGATATAGTTTTCAGGATAAAAGGGCGTATCAAAACTGATGACAGTGCTCACTTTATTCAGATCAATTCCACGAGAAATCACATCCGTCGCAATCAGAATCCGACTTGTTCCGTTGTCGAATTTTTCGATTGACTTCGTGCGGTAATTTTGCTCTTTCCTAGCGTGAATAATAGAAACTTCGGATTCAAAGTTTAATTTTTCAGCAAGCCGATCCGCATTCACTTTGGTAGATACAAAAATCAAGACTTTGCTGTATTTCTCGCGGTCTTCTAACAAATGGTTGAGCAAGTTCGTCTTTGAATAAAAATTAGGTACCGCATAAGATTCCTGACGAATTGTCTCCAAAGGTGTCCCGCTGATAGAGATGGTTTTCTTTACCGGATTGACAAGAAAATCATCGATTAATTCATCCACATAAGTCGTCATTGTTGCAGAAAAGAGAATGTTTTGTCGTTTGACAGGAAGGTGTTCGAAGATATTGTTTAGCTGAGTTTTAAAGCCAAAATCGAGCATAATATCGACTTCGTCAATCACCAGTTTTTTGATTGATTTAAGTCTTAACACATTCGCATGAACCAGGTCATAGAATCTTCGGGGTGTCCCGACTACGATGTCTTGTCCCTCCAGAATACCTTTCTTTTGGGCGGTGATGTTATTTGTTCCACCGTACACTCCTAACGCTCGAATACTAATGTATGGTGTGAGTTTTTCAATTTCCTTGACGATTTGAATCACGAGTTCACGTGTCGGAACAAGGATGATGATTCTTGGGTGTGGTTTTTCGGAAAATTTCAGGTCTTGTATCAGCGGAAGTAAATATGCGATTGTCTTTCCGGTTCCGGTTTGCGCAATTCCCACAAAATCAAAGCCACCGAGAATGGGTGAGTAGGATTCTTGTTGGATGGGCGTTGGATTCACAAAATCTAAATCTGCAAGCGCATTCTTTAATTGCTTTTTAAGTTTTAAATCCTCGAATGTCTTCATTGTAAAAAGTAATAGCGATAACGCTGAGCCCTAAGCCATTCTATAGATCACAATGCATCGCGCCAGTAGAGGTTATGCTTGTTTTATTTGTCTTTGTTTTTATCCGGACTAATGACTGCATATCCAAATCCAAAACCGAACAATAAGGTAATTAATCCAGCAAAATAGGGTATTAAATCAATCATTTTTATTAATTAAATGTAAATAAATCCCAAAACATAATATCGATGGCACCCATAGTCCCATGAAAGTAGCCTCTACTTTTTCTCCACTAAAATATAAAACTTCAGAAAAAATAAGCGATAGTATCGCAGCTGTAAAAAGCAACTTGTCAGTTACGTTAAATTTTTTAAACATTTTTATTTATGATTATCTCACGCATTTTATTGGCCATGTCATGTGCCCCGTTTTTGTATGGTATCTGGACTCCAACTTGATATTCAAATGTACACTTTTTTGACCGTGAAGTGGACTTATAATTTCGCTTTACTTTTTTATAAATTCAGCACAAAAAAATCACATTAATTTCACACTCATCTTGATTTATTTTAATTCAATCTTATCTAAAACGAGTTTAAATTTTTCGGTCTTTTTGTTCCCAATCAAAAATGTAATGCCCTCAAAAGACATGTCCGAAAAATTGGGCCCATCAAGTCTCCTTCCGCGAAAAGAAGGGTACATGTCCTTCAATTGGATTTCAATTTCTTCCCATTCTCCTGATGTTGAAAAGGGAATGATGTAAGAATAATAGTCTCCACTGTTTGACTTTATTCGAAATTGATAATCTTTTCCGTCGCCTAGGAGTGTGATGTTAACCTGTGTTTTTCCCTCGAGAAGTATTTTCCCACAGTCATAGCGTAGAGAAGAGAATCCACCATTGTTTTCTAAAGATATATCTCCTTCGAATACACCATGGCCTTCATCATTTAGTCTAAAGTTGCCAGAAGATCGACCGCCCATAACAACATCATCTACGATGATCCATTTTCGAACATCTGATTTGATATTGAAGTCAAATATTATTGGGAATGTGATAAAAGAAGATAGCATCAATGAGAACATTAATTTTTGTAGCATTGTCAGTTATTTACAACAGTTTTTGTAAAGGTAATAGCATGTATCGTTAAAGATTGCATCAGAAATATTCTTTGTTTTTCTGTCCTCAAGTCGTTCCGTTTTTGTTTCTGGAAAAGGCGTGAAATTCATAGGTGCTTAGGCATTGCTTAAACATTTCAGGCCATCATAAACCACAATACCCACCGCGTTGGCTAAGTTTAAGCTTCTTACATGGTCGCTGTAAATGGGAATTTTATAAAGGTTATCTGCGTTTTCAGCAGTGATCGTTTTCGGCAAACCCACAGACTCTTTGCCAAACACCAGAAACATATTGTCTTTGTATTCGATAGAACTATAATCCTTCTCTCC
>MDSV01173719.1_pt1 | contig 23296 bp, 22 predicted proteins | sample 810851 | NCBI WGS metagenome assembly MDSV01 (sample SAMN05326640, study PRJNA326480) | marine metagenome | isolation source: seawater | place: Atlantic Ocean: North East | collected 2012 | reverse complement strand
TTATCAAAATTATCAAAATTATCAAAATTTATTATTTCATTACAAAGTTTATTATATTTATAATATGAACCAGAAAAAAAACTTGTATATTTTTTTTCTAAAATAACTTTTTCCAAAGATTTCCAAAAAATATTAATTGTTTTTTTATTTTTTTTTCCAACCCAATAAATTAAATGGGGTGAAGAACATGCATTTTGATCAACTAAAAATGTGTCATTATAAAAACCATTGCAAATTTTTATTATTTCTTTTTCATTTTTTTTAGAAAGTTCATTTAAATTTAAAACACAGAATGAATTTCTATTTGGAAAATATAAATCTCTACACCTTTCACTAGTTTTTATTTCTTTTAATTTATTAATAGTTTGGTTACCTCCCCAAATTACTCTTAAATCACTTATCTCTGATATTTTTTTTGAAAAACCTTCAGTATTTTCAGTTCTTACTATTAAAATAAGTTTTTTAATTTTTGGAAATTTCTTTAAAACTTTATTAAAAACAATACACAATTGTTCTATTTCATAAAATTTTTGACTAGGAAGCTTTATAATATTTGAATTGCCACATAATAAACTAAATATAAGTGAATATGCAAAATTTGTTGGAATATTTGATGGTGTAACATGAAAAGCTAAACCTAAACCCAGCCTAATCGTCCCAATTTTTTCTATAAAATAAATTTTTTTTAATTTTTGAATATTTTTTTTTCTACAAAAAAAACCAAATGTACTTATTTCGCTATTAAATTTTGTCTTACTATTATTTTGAATTTCTTTTGAAATTAAATCCAAAAAATTTATCACACTTGAATCAAATGGTTTTAATGGAGTAGTTGAAATATTTGCAGAACCTACAATAATATTTTCATTATCTAATTTTATCATTAAATATTTGCACAACCTCTAATTTCTGATTCTTTTGATCGGCCCATTATTTTAAATCTTTTTCCTTTAAAATTACATTTACAAGTTTTGCTGGAGCAAACTACCCCTAAATCCTCGGTTAGGATATTATTTCCTGGATAGCTACTTGGTAACAATGACATTAGTTGTATAAGTCCTTCTTTGTTTTTTTGTTTTTCAATTTTTAAGTTTTCATCTCTAACATATACATCAGAATAAATAGAACATTTGAATGCATCACATTTATTACACTCAACAAAAATCGAACCTGTTTGCTCAATTAATCCATAATAATTGACAATTTTTTTAAAATTATATCTCTTTTTCAACTCGGATTTAAATTTTTTTGGATCCATAGATTTTGATTCAATTTTTTTCCACCCACCCCCATGTAACAGTATACAATTTTTAAATTGCAAATTTTTAGATAAATTCTGTTTTTCAAGAAAAAACTCAAATATTTTATTTGTAAATCCAAAAACAATTTTTTTTTCTCCAGCAAATTCTTCCATAAATTTTTTTATTTCTTTTAAATTTATTTGACCATTGCTATGCAACGCAAAATAAGTTTTTTTTGCTAAAATTGAAAATCCATTTACTGCTGCTTGACTGGCTATTAAATTTGTTCTGTCTTTATGTTCAAATTTTTTATCAATTATCAACATTGGCATTCTTTTTTTACCAAAAAAGTACTCCATAATTTGGACTAAAACTTTAGTTTGTACTTTTGAATTAGTTGCATCTAAAAATATTTGTGATTGTTTATTTCCAGTTGTACCTGAAGAAAGAAGTTTTTTTACGATCTTTTTTTCTCTACAGCTATAAAGTTTGTTATCTTTAAAGATAGATACTGGTATGGGAGGAATATCGATACTTTTAGTTTTTTTATTTAGCTGAAAACTTAATTTTTTTAAAATCGAGGAATAATCTTTACAATTTTTTTGATGAAACTTTATAATTTCAAAAAAATTTTTTTCGAAATAAATATTTCTTTCTTTTTTGTTATAATCAAAAACTTTTTGATTTTCTACAATATATTTTTCCATGACTTTTTTTCTATCCTATTATTAAAATTTGAATTATGTAAACAAACTATATAATTCATATTTAAATTATATTCTTTTGATAATATTTTTTTAACTTTCTCTATATCTATTTTTTTTTTCAAATTTATCTTTAAAAAATTATTATCTATTATAGCTTTCGAAATAATTTTTTTATTTTTTAAAAAATTTTCTACATCATCTAAATCTATCCTTAAACCATGAATTTTTGCAAATCTTTTAACTCTACCCGTAATATAATAAAATCCATCATCATCTTTATAACCAACATCTCCAGTATATAATTTACCTAAATTTACATCTCCTTTTTTCAAATCCTCTAATTTTTTTGAATAACCCAGACAAACATTTTTACCAAAAAAAACAATTTCTTTATCTTTAAAACCTCTTAATTTTTTTGTTTCTATTAATTCTATATTTGTTTGTTTAAATGGTTTGCCAACACTATATTTTTTTTTAAGATTACTCATTATGTTAAAACTAGAGATTCTTGGACTGGCTTCAGTTTGACCATACATAACATAAAATTTTTTATTTTTTTTCTTTGAAAAAATTATTAATTCTTCAATAATCTTATTATCCAATTTACCACCTGCCTGAGCAAGATATTTTACGTTATTTGGTATTTTATTATAAAGTTTTGAAATGCAAATAAATTTAAACATTGATGGGACTCCATATAAAGATGTAATTTTATATTTACTTAAATTGTTCCAAAATTTTTTTTCTACGATTGACGACTTTGTAACAAAGATTTTTGCTCCAATATTTAAATGGGTGTTTAAAATAGACAAGCCAAAGGAAAATCCTGATGGTAAAGAGGTATGAGCTAGTTCATTTTTGCTGATTGATAAAGCCTCAATTATTTTTTTAGAATTGAATGACAGGTTATTTTCTGACAACCTTACTAGTTTTGGATTAGCTGTTGTTCCAGATGTTGGTAACAAAATTAAATTTTTTTTATTAATCTTATGATTAAATTTGTTTTTCAAAAGAAAAAAATAATTATCACTCTCATTGATAATGTTTTTTTCTTTTGAAATGTTAATTAATTTTTTTGGTATAAATAAATAGTTTACTTTATATTTTTTTATCAAATCAAACGCATATTTTTTTCCTAAACTTTCATCAATTATTATGGTTGTTGTATTATTGTAAATTAAAGAACTATAAATTTTAAGGCCTTCTAGAGAGTTAGAAATCACCAATAAAACAAGGGAATTTTTTTTTATTATTTGCTTTAAATAATTTGAATAATCCAAAATCTCACTATATTTAACTTCTTTTTTGTCATCAAATAAAGCAACTTTATTTTTAAAATTCTTAAAGTTTTCAAACATAAACTCAGTTATTATATTTTTTTAGGAAAAACAAATTTAAAATTTTTTTTAGATAAATCTTTTAAAATTAAATTATATGTCTCATTAATTAATAATTTATGTACTTTAATGTTTAAAATTTTTCTACTAATTAATAATTTTTTTTTAAATAGTTCTTTATCTAATTTCGGACTAATTTCTGTAGATCCTATTTTCATTTTTAAATTTCTAACATAAAGTTTGATTTCCTTTTTCTTTATTTTGTTGCTTTGAATAGCTTTTCCCTTAAATGTTTTTAAATATCTATAATCTACATTAGCCTTTTGTTCAGCTACATGTACAAAAGTAAAGGCATTTTTATAGTCTACTCCAAGGAATAAATTTATTGCTTTTTTTTCAATTAAATAACCAAAAATAGATTTGATACCAAAACAATTATCATCATCTATCTTCAAAAATTTTTTTGCTTTCTTACCATAAATAAAAAAAGAATATATTGGATTATTTGTTCTCACAAAATCACTTCTGGACATAACAGCTTTAGCTAATGAACCTGTTTTGGGTTCTGTTTTTTTAGGATCGTAAATTTTTCCTTTACAAAAATCCCAATTGTATGCGGGTATAAACAACGTCGCTTTTGGATTTAAAGATTTAACAAGATTATCAATGAACTTTGAAATTCTAAATGATTGTTTGTTTTTTTTTTGATTTATTAAAAACTCTAAAATGTTTGAATTTATTAAAATATTTTCATATTTATTAATTTCTAACTTTTGGAAAAAAATTTCATATTCAAATTCTTTAAAGTAATTTTTTTTCAATTTCTTATTAAAAGTATATCTGGTTGATAAAATTTTAATCTTTTAACTAATTTATACTTTTTTTTTCTTGTTTCATAAAATTCTTTCATAGCTTTTGCCTCTCCTTTTTTATTATCCCTTAAAGCTTCATCAAAAGCAATGATTCCACCTTTTGACATTTTATTATCAATAAAATTTAATATTTGGAGTGTTTCTTTGTATAAATCACAATCAACATAAGCTAGAGAAATTTTTTTAATTTTTTTTTGATACTGATTGATATTATTAAAGTCATCATCAATTAATTTTACCTTTTTAAATTTAAAAAATTTTATAAAATATTCTAAAAGCTTTTTATCCCCTGAAAAATCATTACCATTAGTTAAGAATGGCATTCCTTTAAAGTGATCAAAACCTATTAAAGTTTTATTTATATTTAGATACTCAATTGTTTTTTTTATAGTCAATAAATTATTCCCATTCCAAACACCAAATTCAATTATATCTCCGTTAATAGATTTTATTTTTTTTACTATTTCAAATATAGAAAAAAACCTAAAAGCTGTTTTGTCTCCTAAAAATAACCCAAAATTTTTAAGAATAAATTTTTTATCAAACTTATTAGAATATTTTAAAATTTTAAAATATTCTTTTGCTGTTAAACTATTGTTATAAAATTTTGTTTTCAATGATTTATGTAAAATTAAATAAAAAATAAATCTATCCTACAATTATATTTAATGCAATTATTAGTGACAAAGAATTAAGAAATTAGTCTTACATTTTCACAGTTTAAATAATATTTTTTGAACACCATATTTTAAAATATATTTTATTGGGTGATTACTTTTTATATCTAACTTTAATTAAGAAACTTATAAGGGCAATATAAAATAATAAAAAAGAAAATATTATATTAAATAAATTTATACTAAAAACTTTATAAAAAAATATTGGTAGAGAGACCATTAAAATTACCACTAAATTAGTTTGAATAATTGTTAATTTTTTTATGAGAAGATGGTGAAGATGATTTCTATCTCCTTTAAAAGGATTTTTTCCTTTTAATACCCTAAAAATTACTAATCTTATCATATCAATACCTGGCACCATCATTAGTACAAATATTTCATCAGCGTATAATATTGTTTTAAAGACGTTGTATTCAGTAATTAAAATAAATGATGCAATTGAAGATAACAAATATATCCCTGAATCTCCTAAAAAAAGATAATTTTTATAGTTCATATACAACAAAAAAAATAATGAAATTATAATAATAAAACAAAGAATTTTGAAATTTGAAAAAATTAATAAATATAAAAAAACAACTATAAAATACAAAATTGATTGTAAATTTATTCCATCAAATAAATTTGATGCATGAATAAATAATAATACACATAAAATTGTAAATACTAAACTTAGTTTATCAAAAAAAACTCTATTTTCTATGAAAGAAACACTTATGGACTCTATCATAAGAAAATCATTTATAATAATACATAAAAAAATTATTAGAGATGCAAAAAATAGTCTATTGAGTGGTAGCAAATTTTTTTTATCATCATAAATTCCTAAAAAAAATAATAAGATTGATAAGAGATAAAAAGAAAATTGTTGTTTTATATTTAATTCTGAAGGGAAAAAATTTGCATTTAAAGACAACAATATAATAAAACCCAATAATAGATTAATAATTATAAATATCCCTCCTATCAATGGTGTAATATTTTTATGATTTTTTAAATTTTTATCTGGATAATCAAAAATATTGAAAAAATTAGCTATTTGATTTTTGAAAGATATTAAAAAAAAATTCAATATTATTTGAAAAGTTAATATTATTAATATCTGTTCTAAATGCATAATTAATTAAAATATTTTAAAAAACTTTGATTAAACGAACTTGAATTTATTTTTTTATTTTTTTTTATCAAATTTTGAATATTAGAATAGTTTTTTAAAATGAAATTAACTTTATTTTTAAAACTTTTGAAATTTCTCTTAGAAACAAAAACTCCTTCATTATTTTTTGATAAAAAAGCAATGTCTTCAAAAAGTATTATTGGTCTTTGTCTTGATAAAGATTCAAAAATGACTCTAGGATTACCTTCCGTGTAAGAGGGTAAAACAAAAATATTACACCAATCATATAGACTCTTCATTCTTTTAGTTGAATTAAACTCTTTTATAAATGAAAAATTATTATTACTCTTTAAATCTAAATTTTTATTTAATCCAACTGCTTTTAAATGAAAATTAAATTTATTAGGTGCGTATTTTAATAATTTTAATAAACTATAAATACCTTTTTCCCTCTTAAATCTACCAACATATAAAAATCTTATTTTATCTAATTTAGCCTTTTTTATATTAAGATACCATTTATTATCGATTGTTGTGGGTGAAATTATTTTATCTACTTTTAAATTTGTGAAATATTTTGATACAGAAATAACTTTCAAATTTTTTTTCATGTATGAAAACATTAAATGATAAAAAATATAACCTATATAACTTAATTTATGTTGATATTCTTTGTATCCGTCACTAAGTATAACGAGTTTGCCTGACACATTTTTACCAAACAAAAACTTACATATAAAAAAAACAAAAAAATTATATGGAGTCACAGTTAAAATTAATAAATTTATTTTATTTTTTTTATTCTTTTTAAAAATAGAAAAATTATTATAAATATTTATTTTTTTTAAATTAAATTTAAATTTTTCTTTAATTTTTGATTTGCGACATAGTAAATTAATTTTGAAAATTTTTGATAAAGGTCTTAAAAAAGTATTTAAATTATTATTTGGTAAATAAATATTTTTTTTTTCAAAAAAAATTTTATCATTTGATATTACAAATATTTCTCTTTTCATTTTATCTGCTCTGATAATAATTAATTGTTCGAATTACTCCTTTAAAAAAATTTACTTTAGGCTTCCATGATAAAAATTTTTTAGCTTTTTTGATTGATGGATATAATTTTACTGGTTCATCTTTTCTAAGTTTAACTGATCCATATTGTGGTTTACCTGATTTTAAATAATTTTTAATAAATTCAATTATATTTCTTAATTTCATAGGTTTTCCAGTTCCTAAATTAAATATTTCACCTCGAGCCTTTTTTTTATTAAAAATTTTAAAAATTGCTGACACTGCATCCTCTACATAAATAAAATCTCTTAATTGCTCACCCGAAGAACAGTCAAATTTTTTATTTTTTAAACACCCATCTATAATTATAGGAATAAACCTATTCTTATCTTGTCTTGGTCCAAAAACTAAATAGAACCTAATTATAGTGATAGGAAAATTAGAGTCTCTAAACTTTTTTAAACCTAAAAGTGTAGATCGTATTTTTGATTTCCCATAAACAGAAGTAACTTTGTTGATATCAAAATTCATTTTTTCATTTTGAGGAACTTTATTAAAACCGTACTCAACACTACTTCCTGCTTGAACAAAAGATTTTATATTAGATTTTTCAAAATATTCTATTAAATTTTTAAAACCTACATAATGACTTAAAAATGTTTTTCTTTTTTCAGAGTGGTTTACATAGCCACCTAAATTAACAACATAGTCAAAACTTAATTTTTTAAGTGTTTTTTCAATATTTTTTATTTTTGAGATATCGCAATTTAAATATTTTACTTTATTTAATTTTCTAATTTTTTTAGGTCTATTTGTGGCAATGCTAGTTACTTGCCATTTTTTTTTCAGTGCTTTATTTGCTAAATGATATCCAATAAAACCTGTCCCACCTATGATTAAAATTTTTTTCAAAATTTAATTTTCTGGTTCTTAAAATACTTTTCTAATAATTCTTTATCTCGTAAAGTATCCATGCACTGCCAAAATCCATCATGTTTAAAAGCATTTAAAGATTTTTTTTTTGACAAAATTTCAAATGGTTCTCTCTCTAAATAAGTTTTATCATTTTTAATAATATCAAATATTTTAGAGTTCATTACAAAAAAACCACCATTAATCCATCCCTCATCAATATTAGATTTTTCTTTGAAATATGAAACTTTATTTCCTTTAATTTTAATTGCTCCAAACCTTGCTGTAGGCCTAACAGCAGTCAAAGTTGCAATCGATTTTGTTTTTTTATGAAATTTTAATAATTTATTAATATCAACATCACTCAATCCATCACCATACGTTAAAAAAAAACTTTCATTTCCAATTATTTTTTTTAATCTTTTTAATCTTCCACCTGTCATAGTATTTAATCCTGTATTCATAACTTTTACTTTCCAGTTTAAGATCTTTCTTTTAAAATATTTTTTAATGACATTTTGTTTATAACCGGAGGCAATAATAAAATTATTAAAACCGTAGTTTGAATAATGTTTCATTATATAATAAATTATTGGTTTTCCAGACAAAACGACCATAGGTTTTGGAATTTTTTTTGTATACTCCGAGAGCCTTGTGCCTAAACCACCCGCTAAAATTACAACTTTCATTTTTTTAATTTCCTTTTCTTGAAATACCATTTCAAGCTCGTTAAGACCATTTTTTTTAAATAATTTTTAGATGGCTTAAAATTAGTTATTTTTAACAATTTTTTATTTGAAGATACAGAATAGGAGATATCTTTTTTTCTTCTTTTTCTGTAAGAAAAATCAAATTTATAATTTGAATATTTTTGAAATGAATTAACTAAATCTAAAACTGATAAACCCTGTCCATACCCACAATTTAATATCATTTTGAAAAAGTTTTTTTTTTGAATTAATTTCCCAATTGAGTAATGAATTTTTACTAGATCTTCAATATAAATAAAATCTCTTACTGGCGTTTTATCAAATGTTAAATGATTATTTCCGTTTATAAAAAAAGTTTTTTTTTCAAAACATACTCTGCATAAAGATACGAATAGATTATTTTCATTATGTATATTAAAGCCTGATTTTAATTTTTGTTCTACTCCAGCCACATTAAAATACCTTAAAATTGCATATTTAATATTTTGTTTTTTAATAAAATATTCCAGCTTTAATTTTGATTTCGAATATGGTGTTTGAGGGTCCAGCTTTCCATTTTCAAAACATTTTTTACTACTATTACCGTATATTGACGCGGTAGACGAAATTATGAAGTTTTTAGAACCACTTTCTATACAATTTTTTATAAATTTTTTAGCTTTTAGATAATTGTTTAAGTTATAAAGTTTAGGATAAGTTATTGATTCACTATTATCAGTCAAAGCCGCGCAATGAATAACTAAATCAAATTTATTTTTTTTTAATATATGATTTTTAAATTTCGAGGAATCTATATCTGACTTATAAAATTTACATTTATTAATTAAAAAATCTTTATTACCATTTTTTAAATTATCTATAACCCATACATTCGCTCCTTTTCTGGCCAGAAAATTTGCGATTGAACTTCCAATATAACCTGCTCCCCCAGAAATTAAAATTTTCATAAAATATTTAATAAACTAAAAATTCTTTAAAAGTTTTTTTTCATATTTATGAATTTGATCGATAGTAAATAAATACATATTTTTTTTATTATAATATTTTTTATACCATTCAGCTAAATAATTAATTGTTTCTTTAAATGTTAATATACATTTCCATTTCAGAAACTTATTTGCTTTTTTAGAATTAATTTTCAGTAAATTAGATTCAATATTATTCTTTTCCTCTACTACCTTCCATTTTAATTTAAGATCGTTTTTTTCTAATTCTTTAATTAAATGAAGTACTGAAAAATTACTTTTATTATCAGGACCAAAGTTAAATACTTCTCCATTAAGTTTAGAGTTATGTTTAAGATTATTAGCTAAATTTAAATATCCGCAGATAGCTTCTATAACATGTTGCCATGGTCTTGTAGATTTAGGGTTTCTTATTTTAACTATTTCTTTTTTGCTCCAAGATTTTATGCAATCTGGTATTAATCTATCATCAGCCCAATCTCCACCACCTATTACATTGCCAGCTCTTGCAATTCCAAAAACAATATTTTTTTTATTTATTTTAAAAAAAGAATTTATATATGATTGAAGTGCTAACTCAGCACTTGCTTTAGATGCACTGTAGGGATCAATTCCTCCTAATCTATCTTTTTCAACATAACCTCTTTTGATTTCTATATTTTTATAACTTTTGTCACTTGTAATCATTATCGCAACAATCTTCTTTCTAATTTTTAAATTTTTAAGCACTTCAAGAATATTAATGGTACCTAAAGAATTAGATATCCAAGTTAAATATGGATTTTTTAAAGATCTCTTTACTAAAGATTGTGCGGCTAAGTGAAAAATAAAATCAGGTTTAAATTTTTTTATCTCTCTTTCTAGGGTTCTAATATCTTTCAAATCAAATTTTTTATCAATTATTTTATTTTTTATTTTTAATGTTTTAAACAAAGACGGTTGTGATGGTATATCTTTAGAGATACCCATAATTTTTGCGCCACAATAAAGAAGCCATAAGGTTAACCAAGATCCTTTGAAACCTGTATGCCCGGTAATTAAAACTTTTTTATTTTTAAAAGTTTTTTTGAAATTCATAATTTTTGATAAATTTTCTATTTCGTTAGAGTTTCTAATAATCTAAAATTGAATTTAAATCAGTATCATTTTTTCCAAAATCTATTAAATTTCCTTTATTTTTGAGTTTATAAGAATATATATTTTTTGAAATTTTATTTGTTTTAATGCTTTTCCATATTTTATCACTATAACTCTCAAATTCCTCATCTTCACATATATGTAAGATTGAATAACCTCTTTCTAGTAATTCAGCAATTCCACCGGAGTTTCCTATAAAAATCAAATCGTATAAACTTTTCTTTTTCTTTAGTTTAGATTTACTTTGAATTATTTTTTTTATATTCCATATTAAATTGAGATTTGATTTAAAATTTTTTGCAGCCGGATGATTCTGTATAATATAACTATTTAAATTTGATATTTTTTCATGAGTATATTTTAAATTTGATAATATTTCCTCATGCCTCCTTACCACATAAGGAATAAAAATTTTTTTTTCATGTTTTATTTTATTTTTTCTAAATCTTAGTGATGGTATATAATTTAATTTTTTTTTAGGCCAACTCAACATTTTTTCAAAACAGAAAAGTTGATCTTTGCCATTTAAGAAAATTCTATCCGGACAAAACTGCTTATGTATAAAGTTAGTGGGAGTTGATAGTGGAGATGAATGTATATATCCAGTAACAATAACTTTATCGTTTTTATTCTTTAAAAATCTTATGATCTCATTTTGAAATGGCTGACCCTCATATGGAATAATAATTTCTTTAAAATTTTTAATTAAAATTGTTCTCAATGAAAAAATAATTCTTTTTGATAAATAATTAAAGCTTGAAATATTTATTAAAAAATAATCAAAACTTTTAAATATTTTTGGTGTATTTAAAACTAAAAATTTAAGCCAATTAAATATATTTAAAATTTTATTTCCTTTAATTTTTAATATAATTATATTCGATTGAATTTTTTTTGGTAAATTTTTATCCATATAAATTATTAACCAAAGTATTTTTTTTTTCTTAGATGTTTGTGTATTAAAATATTTATCATAAAAATTACCTCTATTATCGAAATCTTTTTTGTTTCCCCAGCTCAGAACGATTCTAGAGAAATTTTGTTTTAATTTTTTAGGTTTAATTAATTTTACTGAATAATTTAATCCAAAAGTAATATCTGCAAAAATATAGATCAAATTTTCAAAAAAATTTTTTTTTTTAATTTTAAAAATTTTTTTTAAAAGAAAAAAACCAATTGATTTTGTTTGCGCAGCTAAATAAATATTTGAATTTCCCTCAGGTTTATATTTTTCAATAGAATATTTTTTTAAAAATTTTTTTGCATTTAATATGTTTATGCTTGAAGATGTTGTCATTAAATATTTTCTCCACTGTAAATGAATATTAAAATATAAATATTTTTAGGTAACATTAAATAAAATACATTGAATTAGATAACTAAAATTTATTTGTTAATTTAAACTATTTAAGAAAGTTTTATTTATAATCATTTTTTCTTATTATCACTTCTAAAATTGTATCATTAATAAAATCGTAATCGGTCATATCTTTTATCGAAGGATTGCCAATATTTTTTAAATTAATATACCTTGGATGTTTATCTATTCGTTTTTTATCTAAAAAAAGATATTTATAAACATTGTTTTGAAATTTAACCTCATTAATCGGTATCTCTGAACATTTAATGGATGAAGGCAAATTAAACAGCTCTAGTTGTTTTTTTACCTTTTGGTAAAGCAATGTTTTTTTTTTAGAGGCATAATATAATTCACACAATATTCCAATTCCAACGGCTTCACCATGTCTTATGAAATCCTTTTTAATACTATTTTCTATTGCCATCTCAATTGCATGTGCAAATGTATGTCCAAAGTTTAAAAATAATCTGATATTTTTCTCATAAATATCTTTAGAAAAAAAATTGATTTTAGTTTTTAAAGTAAGCTCACAAATTTTAAAGATTTCTTTAATTTTACGCTTGTGAAGCTTTGGGCTATTTATGTTTAAAAAAGATAAAATTTTATTATTTTCAATCAATCCACATTTAATTATTTCAGCAAAACCTGCAAAATATTCTCTTTCTGGAAGTTCATTAATTACATCTTCTAAAATGAAAACAGATTTAGGATGATGATAATTTCCAATTGAATTAATTACTCCTTTATAATTTATGCCAGTTTTGCCGCCAATTGAACTATCAATCATTGATGTCATAGTTGTTGGAATGCAAAAATAAATCATCCCTCTTAAATAAAGACTACTAGCCAAAGCAGACACATCTCCTACAACCCCTCCACCAAATGAAACTATTACTGATTTTTTTGTAAATTTATAATTTATTAATATATCTAAAATTCTAAACAAAAACTTTTCATTTTTATTTGATTTACTTCCCTTGCATTCTAAAGAAAATAAATTACAACCAGATGATTTAAGTTCATCAGATATATCTCTAACTATACTTTTTTTAACCTTATCATCATAAACAAATAAAACATTTTTATCAGAACTTACTTTTTCTATACTTTTTGTAATTTTTGTTAATTCTTTTTTTTTACAAAATAAAATGTAATGAATTTCATTATTAATTTTATATTCTAGCTGCACAATTTTATCTGTAAAACTTCAAGTATTTATCTCTTTTAATTTGATCCTTTGCTTTTGTATAATCCTCAAAAACATCAACTGAAAAACTATCCCCTACTAAATTTATAGTTTTAATTTTTAATCCTATATCAAGAGCTCTCAAAAGTTCTACATCTTCTACCTTTTCCAATTCAGATCTTTTTGATTTACCAAAATAAAGAAGAGATTCCGGTTTAAATGAAACTATTGATAAATGTTTTTTAAAATATTTTACTCTTGATCTGAATTCATAGGGAATATTTGCTCTAGAGATATACATAACTTCATTTTTTTTATTTGAAACTATTTTAACTATATTAGTATTGTTATTTGATCGAACTTGAAGATTAGGTAAAATTATATCATATTTTAAATTTTTTAGATGAAAATCAATTACTTTATCAATATGTAATGGACTGATTAGTGGTTCATCTCCTTGAATGTCAACAACTAAATCATATTTATTATTTATTTTTTTATAACCTTCAGAAATTCTATCTGTTCCATTTGCATGATGTTTGGAGGTCATTATAACTTTTGCTCCATATTTTTTTACAGCTTTAGCTATCTTGGAGTCGTCACAACATATTGCAACATCAGTAATTTTTTTAGACAATTTTGCACGTTTATACACATGCATAATTAATGGCAGTTTATTTATTGGTAATAGTGCTTTAGCAGGTAATCTTCTAGAGTTTAATCTAGTTGGTATTAAACCTAAAATTTTTTTTTTCATGAGCTTAACCAGCCCCCATCGACATTAAAGCTTGAGCCAGTAATATAAGTGGAATCATCTGAAATTAAAAATTCAATCAAATTTACTACCTCTTGAGGTTCCCCCCATCTAGACATGGGTGTTCTATCTTTTGTCCATTTATATAGTTTTTTTTTATTATTTTTAAATTTATCATAGTAAGAAGTTTTAATAAATCCTGGTATTACAATATTTGCTCTTATATTATCTTTGGCGTGTTCAACTGCAAAAGATTTAGTCAAACTTTTAAGTGCACCTTTTGTAGAACTATAACCAACTAATTCATCAAAACCATTTTCACCAACTATTGACCCAATATTTACTATAGATGACTTAATTTTATTTTTTATAGAATATGAACAATAAATCTGCATTATATAAAATATTGAAAAAAAATTAACTTTAAAGACTTCGTTTAGTTCTTTATTTGTGATTTTCAAAAATTTCTTTCTTTGTCTAATGCCCGCATTATTAACTACTGAATTAATTACTTTTTTTTCTTTTACAGAATTAAAAAAAATTTTTTTAATTAACTTTGTGTCCGAAACATCTCCATAAAATATTTTTATATTTTTATTATTCTCTAATTCGTTCAAGCTTTTTTTGGTTTTAGTCAAGGCATAAACAAATATACCTTTAGATAATAAACTTTTAACTAAAGATTTTCCAATACCCTTACCTGCACCAGTTACAAAAACTACTTTTTTATTTGATAATTTATTTAACATTTATTTATAATTTCTTTTTATTTTAATTTAATTTGTCAGATTATTACATATGTAATTTTTAATAATTAATAAAATTTTTTTTAATTTTATTCATTAATTTAATTTTTTAAAAAATTCAGTCCATTGTCTAAGAGTTTCTTTTTCACCTAATTTTTTACATGCTGTTTTTTCAAAGATTTTTCTAACCTTCAAAACTTCTTTATTTTCCCACCAATTATCAATATCACCCCAAACTTTATTTACGTGATTAATTGCCTCAAAACCATCATTAAATAATATTTTAACCTTTTTTAATTGAAAATGGATATTTTCTAATTCAGGTCTAATGCGATAAAAATCTTTGTGTATCAGAAGAATTGTTGGCCCAGATAATATAGATTCTATAAAAGCTGTTTGTGGATAAAGACAGATATTTAGTTTAGATATTGAAAAAATTTCCTTAAATTTTGTTGCATCGTATATTATTTTTTTTTCCGGAAATATCTTTTTAAAATGTTTGTTACATGACCATTCACTATCTACTAATTTATCAGGATAAGTTTTAAGAAATAAATTTTTTTTTATATCTGATTTTATTCTCTTAGTAAAATCATACACTAGTTTTCTTTGAAAAAGATTCTCTTTTCCAATTGGAGACCATAAAACATGGTGTGGGTATTTATCTACTCCATGAGCAATGATTAATACTTTTGATCTATTTTTAATTTGGACCCTTTTTTTTAAATTTTTTAGTATAGGAAGTTGAATACTATTTTTTAATTTATATTTAAACCACCTTAAGGAATAGTTTGAAGATTCTTCATGAGTCATGTCATCAAGATTTGACATATAAGAACCACCATGATCACTCGAAATAAATTTAATTTTTTCAAATTTATTTAAAGATACCCAAAATTTAAAAAATAAATCAAATTCTTTACAGTCTGAAACAATTATTTTAGGCTTAAGTTTAATTTGTTTTATTGAATCTGCTACTTTTTTAAAATCTTCTAAAAAAACTTTAGGTAGATCATCATAAATATTTGAAGTTATAAAATTGTAAAAGTTTTTTTTTTTATAGTTTTTTTTAAAACTATCCCTTAATTTATGGTGAGTTGGAGATCTTTCTTTAAATAATTTTCCATATAATTCAAAATTAAACATATAATCTAACCAACATGGCAATTGATAAAAATTAAAATTTAACTTTAATTTATTTATACCAATATCAGAAAGATCAAAGATTATTTTATTATTATTTAATAATGGTGCTAAAAATTTATGATAGATAATTTTTAATATACTATTTTTTTGACCAAAGTACTGTTTAAAATTAAATTGTTTATAAATATTTTTTTTTAGCTTAACTAATGATGTTTTATTTTTCTTTGAACAATAAATAAAATTTTCTACCTTTTGAAACATATAATAATTATATAAGTCATCTTTTCTACTTAACTCAGTAAAATGAATAGTATCAAATGGTGGTTCTAAATTTTCAAAACCTTTATAAAAAAAATTTTTTTTTTTATTTTTATTAAATTTAATTAAGTGCCAATAATATATATTTTTTGAAATATAAATTGTTAACCAAGGTTCAAGAAATATTTTCCAAGATAAATTACTTAACCTAATATTATGCCATTTATTTAAATTTTTAATTAAATCTATTAATATCTTATTTTTAAGCCTTACAAAATCTTTGTTAAAATTATTTTTATTTCTTATTTCATAAAATTTAAATTCTTTTTGAGTTTGTTTAAGATATTTTGAAAAATTTTTCATTTATAATCTTTTTTAAAAGAAATTTAGTTGAAAGATTTTTTTTAAAATTATTTTTATTTTCAAAAATTATACCAAAATTTGGTTATTTTTTTTCTTAAAATGATCTCTTCTAGCTTGATTAGCACTACCTCCCGAATCGATTTTTTGATCAAAATCTTGATTTCTTATTGCTAAAATATATTTCTGACTTTCATTCATAGATGCTTTCACATCATCTGTTAAAAATTTTTTATAATTTAATAGTTGATCATAATTTCTAGACTTAACATTAATCATAATTACTTTTCTTGAGCTTCCTTCTATATTAGTTGCTCCTGCATGCCACAAATTCAAATTTGCAACAACTATACTACCAGCTTTGACTTCTATTCTTATTTCTTCTACATTTTTTTTTTTAATATCAATATGATCATCTGGATAACCTAATCTTTTATGAGAACCTGGTATAACTCTCATTGCACCATTATTAATGTAACTATCATTTAAATACAAAAAAGCAACAACACCAGCATAAGGCTCTTTCTCCTCATTTCTTGAAAATCCATCTATATGAATTTCTTGGTTCCCTTTTTTTTTCTTAGGATTTCTTAAATTAAAACCACAAATCTTAATATCTTTGTTTCCAACAACATAATAGGCACAACTTAATATTTCAGGACATAATAATAATTTTCTAAATACTTCATTCTTTTGGACTAATGCACCAAGCCTGTCAGCACCTTCTTCAAATTTTTTATTTTTTTTGTAATATTGCATTTTTCCTTCCCAGCCACCTAAATCTCCTTCTTCTCTTATCAATTTATCAGATTGAAAATTTAACTCTTTAAGATTTTCCACTAATAACGGGACATTTTTAAAAACATGAAACCCGTTTAACTCTAAATCCTTTTTTGACTTTTTAATTATATCCTCATAAGAAAAATTATTTTTTTTAAAAAGATCAAGGGTATTTTTAATTATCATTTTTTTTTTCTTTTAAAGCAATTTTAATAATTTTTTTTGCAGATGTATTAACGTTTATATTATTTTTTACTATTTTAGTTAGATACTTTAAATCTCCCAAAGTATCTACATCAAACTTTAATTTTGGATAATGTAAATCTTTACTGGGTTTCATAGAGTGTATATTTAAATTATTTTTTTTTTTCCATATATATTGAGTAACATGCTCTCTTAAATTTTTTTCTTTTACTATTTTATTTAGTTTTTTTAACAAATTTATTGATAAAATTTCAGCACCAAAACCATCAGCATATCCACTTTTTAATTTATTTTGGTGATTGCATACATAATCATATTTATTTTTATTAAAAAAAATAATCAAATTATCTACTTCTATTGGATCAATAAATGGATTATCCGCACAAACTCTTATAATATTTGCATTTTGTATATTTCTTACAGATTCATTAAAACGGCCCAAAACATCATTTTCACTTCCAGAAAAAAATATGATATTAAATTTTTTACAAATATTTAAAAATTTTTTATCAACTTTTTTTTTAGTTGTAGCTAGAATAATTTTATTAATTTGTTTTGATTTTTTCAAACGCATTATAACCCATTCAATTAAATAATAACGACCTAACTTTTTAAACATCTTACCTGGCAGTCTTGATGATCCTATACGTGCCTGAATTATTGCTATATTTTGTTTATTCATGGTTTAACTTTTTATTGCTATTCTTACTTAATATCTCTTGAAGTTATTATATGGTCTTCTTTTAAATTTCTTGAAGCCCTTTTTCCAATAATTTGATTAATTTTATCTGGCTGAATACCAGTTCCTGGTCTCTTACAAATTAAATCTTTTTTTCTAATAATTTGATTTTTTTTTATTTGTTTTTTTGCAATTAAACTTCTTCTAGCAAATTTTCTAGAATTTTTTTCTGATGATAAAAAAGTCTTATGTTTATTTCCTATGATTAAATTAGCTTCTTTTATTTTTTTACACATAACTTTTAAATCATTTAAATCCATTGAATGATAATGGTCATTTCCAGGCAATTTTTTATTTAATGTAAAATGTTTCTCAATAACTCTTGCACCTAATATATACGCAGTAACAATATTTTTCATATCCATACTTGGTAAAGTGTGGTCGGAATATCCAATTAAATTGTTAGGGAAGTTCTTCTTTAAAGAACTGATCATATTTAAATTAGCATCTTTATCTAAAGTTGGATAATTTAATATGCAGTGCATTATAACAATTTGTTTACAATGATTTTGTTTAAGATATTTAATTGATTTTTGAATTTCTTCCAAAGATGATGCGCCAGTTGAAATTAAGATCGGTTTTTTCTTTAAAGCTATTTTTTTTAATAAAGGAAAATTGGTGATATCTGAAGATGAAATTTTATAAAATTTCACTAAAGGATCCAACATATCAACAGCACTGTGGTCAAAGGGTGTAGATATAAACTCTATATCAATTTTTTTACAATATTTCGCTAATTCATTATAATGTTCTGCTTCAAACAAATCGTATTTTCTAAATAATTTAAACTGACTTTTAGTCTTTTCTTTTTTAATATCCCAATAACTTGGAGCATATCTACTCGTTATAAGATGAGCTTTATAAGTTTGAAATTTTGCAGCGTGTGCACCACCTTTTTTTGCATTTAATATTAATTTTTTTGCTTTACTTAATGAACACTCATGATTTACACCAATCTCAGCTATAATATATGGTAAAGAACTATCTGTTACAATTTTGCTTCCAAGTTTAATTTTAATCATCTTTTGAGATATCGTTAGTCATATTATTTGGGTGCTTTCGATATCTATATAATGGTAAAGGAACTCTTCTTATTGAATATTTTTTTTCATACCTCTCTCGGAGTTCTTTTTCCTCATGAAGCAAAAAATCCTCATTATATAGTCCTATTGAAATTAAATCTTTTGTCTCAAAGATAATCCCACAGCCTATTGGTTTTTCATCACAATTTAATCTTTCTATAACATTTTCATCATCATCAACTAAAAAATAATCACAGGCTGCTGCGGAATAATCAGGATTATTTGAAACAAATAAATGTAAAATTTTTAAAAAATCTTTGTTTACATAATCGTCAGAGTCAACTCTAACTATATACTTTCCTCTTGATGCTTTAATCCCAATATTTAATGAAGAGGGTAAACCTAGGTTTCTAGTGTTTTGAATTATTTTTATATCTTTATTGAACGCATTTAAAACTTTTTTTGTATCATCAGTACTTCCATCATCAATTATTATCATTTCAAAATTATCCAAACCTATACTTTGAGTTAATAAGGATCTTATGCATCTACCAACATATTTTTCTCTATTAAAAGTAGGAATTATAACTGAAATTTCTAAACTCATAAAATATCTTTTATTGTTTGTTCAATTTTATTTGGATAATCTTTATCCATTTTATAAAAAATTTGCAAAGACACATATTTATTAATTTTATTAAGTGACTTTTTAAAATAATTATCTCTTTTTAAATCAAGCTCCTTTATATGACTCCACTTTCCTGCAAAATGCCAAGATAAAGCTTCAGGTAAAATTTTTGTGGAGAAGCCTTTTTTATAAAAATTTGACCTAAAGCTTTTAGCTAGTCTTTTGTTTTTAAAAGCAAAAATCAGTGACTCTGATGCATCTGTAGAATTTTTGGGTAACTCACGCATTTTTATATTTTTATATTTTTTGAGACTTTTTAGTATAGCATTTTTGTTTTTTTTATGTTGTTTAAAAATTTTATTAAATTTATTTAATTGAGAAATACCAACAGCACCTTGTAATTCATTCATTCTAAAATTAAATCCACTAGACGATCTAGTGTCTTCCCATCTAGGAACTCTCGGATTATTTTCATGTCCATGATCATGCCATGCTTTTGCTTTCAAAAAGTGTTTTTTCTTTTTAAAAAGTAACATTCCACCTTCACCAGTAGTAATTGTTTTTGCAAAATCAAAACTGAATGTACCTATATCCCCTAAAGTACCTAAAAACTTATTATTATACACTGCACCTATTCCCCACGCTGTATCTTCAATTAAGTGAATTTTTTTTCTTTTACATATTTTTCTTATTTCATTAACATGCCCTGGTGATCCAAGCATATGCACCAGAATAATTGCTTTAGTATTTTTAGTAATTTTTTTTGATAAACTTTTTGGACACATATTTAGTGTATCGTCTATCTCTGTACAAATTGGTTTAGCTCCAGACTCAACTATGGCCTCAACTGTTGCTACGAATGTGAAAGACTGAGTTATAACTTCATCATTTTTATTAATATCTAAGGCTGCTAATGCAACTCTCAAAGCAGCAGTTCCAGAGCTTACAGCAAGTGCATATTTTGATTTAAATTTTTTTGCAAATTTTTTCTCAAAATCATTTACTTGAAAGGAATTGGATCTTAAAGCATCAAAACCATGCCTAAAAAGTACACCACCACCATTTGTAAAAATTTTTTTTATAGAGTTTAATTCTTTTTTGTCGATTGTTTCAAATCCTGGCATTAATTTCCCAACATTTTTGCATAATTACTAAATAGACTAAATTTTTGAATTATCAAGAAAAGTATATATTGTTAAAGGATTAATTAAAATTTAAATTAATTTGTTATTAATAATAAAAATTTATTAAATTAAATATGAAAACTGAAATTGATTATTTTAAAAAAAATGGTTTTGTTGTCCTTAAAAATATAATCGACAAAAAACAGATAAAAAATTTATATAATGAAATTGAAGTTATCAAAAATAAAGCTTTTAAGACCAAAAACAACAGATACTATCATTTAACTAAAGATAAAAAAATTAACACAATTCATAATATTCAAAAATTCTATAAATCAAAACTACTGATAAATTTATCAAAAAATACTCAAATAAAAAAGTTCTTAAACAATATTCTTTCAAAAAAAATTTCTGTAAGAAATTATGAATTTTTTTTAAAACCTGCAAAGACAGGTTTAGCCACACCCTTGCATCAAGATAATTATTTTTGGAATATAATGGGTGGGAAAGCAGTTAATGCTTGGATAGCTTTGAGTAATGCCAATAAACAAAATGGAGGAATATTCTATCTTAAAGGTAGTCACAAATTAGGCCTAGCAAAACACATACCTTCAAATATGAAAGGTACATCCCAAATGATTGCTGGTAATAAATTAAAAAATAAAAAATTAAAAAAGTTTTTTCCTAATTTAAAAGAAGGTGACTGCCTAATGCATCATTGCGAAACAATGCACGGAAGTAATAAAAATAATTCAAAAAAAAATAGAGTGGGAATAGCTATAAGTTATAAAAAAAGATCATCAAAGATAAATCTTAAAAATAAAATAAATTATGAAAAAAGTCTTAAAAAAAGTTTAAAAAAGTTATACTTTGAATAAATATTTTAATTAATAAATCTTTTAATATTAATAACATTTTTATTGTTAAAATTGTATTTTTTAAGTTGATCAAAAATATTTTTAACGCTATTTTTTTCTAAATTGCATATTATTATTTTTGAGTCTTTATAAATTTTAGATTTTTTTTTCAAATAATTAAAATCTTTTATCATTACATTTTCAAATTTTTGATTTTTATAAATTGGATTATTATCTATGATTAAAGAAGGTTTATAACCAGTTAAAATAAGTTTTTTTACAATTACACGTCCAATAAAACCAATACAAAATATTATATAATTTTTTTTTGTTATATTGTAAATTGAATCAAAAAATTTATTTTCATAATCTGTAATTTTATTTACATTTAAAATTAAATTTATTAAATTTTTGTTTCCTAATAAGCCTTTATTTTGTAAAAGAATTTTTTTATTTTTTTTAATAATATTGTTAATTAATCTTAATTCTCTTTTATTACAAATAGACAAATTAATTAAAAAATCGTTAACAAAAGTATTTTTCATTTCATTAAATAATTTTAAGCATGAATTTTTTTCAGCACTATTTAAATTATAAAAAATTTTAATTAAAGATATCAGGGCATTTAAACGAGAAACTCCAGTTATATAACCTATCTCCTTACCCAAGCTAACAATTTTATGGAATCTATAATTATAAATATAATTATTTATTACCTCAAATTTTTTAACTTTATTTAATAACTGAAATGTATAAATCCAATCTTCATTTTGTTTTAAATTTTGGAAAAAAATTTTATTTTTCAATATAAATTTTTTTTTAAGCATATAACTCCAAATATTCCATCTGGTATAACTTGTAGTTAATTTTGTAATAATTTTTTTTAGATTTTTATCTTTTTTATTTAAGTTTGTGGACGATATAATCTTATTATTTTCTCCAAGAACCTTATAATTAAATAACAAAAGATCTTTTTCTGAGTTCTCCAATTTTTTTAGTAAAATATTAATAGCTCCTTTAGAATAAACATCATCACTATCTGAAAAAACTATATACTCTCCAGAACAATTTTTTACTCCTAAATTTCTACAATAAGAAGGTCCTTTATTTTTTTTTAATTTTATAAACTTAAAAAAATTAAATTTATCTTTCCAGTATTTGCATATTTTAAAAGTATCGTCAGATGAATTGTCATCAACTACCACTATCTGATAATTATTATTCAAATTATTATAAATACTTTTAATACACTTGTTTAATAACTTCGCTCGGTTGTAAGAAGTAATTATAATACTTAATTTTACTGACATTATTGCCTTTCAAATTTATCAATATTAGTATATTTTTCAATCTTACTTGTATTCACTATGATTGATAGCTCAATAGAGACAATAAAAAAAAAATTAAACAATAATACCAAACCTGTTGTTTTATTTGGTG
>MDSV01220927.1_pt1 | contig 23305 bp, 10 predicted proteins | sample 810851 | NCBI WGS metagenome assembly MDSV01 (sample SAMN05326640, study PRJNA326480) | marine metagenome | isolation source: seawater | place: Atlantic Ocean: North East | collected 2012 | reverse complement strand
GCGGCAAGTTTAGCGTGTACTCTTCAAGCTAACTTTAGTATTGGTGCTACGCCTTCGGCTTCTGCTTCTATAGCTCCAGTTATCGTAATGGAAGCGGCTGTAGCTTCAAGTGTGTCTTCTGCGGCTTCAATTTCAGCAGCGATAGTAATGGAAGCATCAGTTGCAGCTACCTCATCGGGTAGTGCTTCTGTTGCAGGTGCGATAGTTGTGGAAGCTCCAATAGCTTCTTCTATCACATCGACTGCTTCTACTGTTGCTGCAATAATTGAAATAGCTTCTGTAGCTGTTGCGGCTAGTTCAGCAGCGTCTTTGTCTGCTGCTATTATAATGGAAGCCCCAATAGCAAGTAGTGTTTCAGCTACCGGCTCTACTGTCGTTGCGATAATCGAAAAAGCTTTTGTTGCTGTTTCTGCGTCAAGCGCGGCTTCTGTTGTAGCAGCTATCGACAGAGAAGCACCCATAGAAGCAGGTATTTCTGCGGCAGCTACATGGACATCAGCTATTGTTAAAGAACGTCCAATAGCTAGTGCGTTATCTTCAGCAGGTACTACAAGTACAACTATTCTTGTAAAGTACAAAAAACCAGCCGTATCTATTTCCACTTCTACTTATCATGATGTTACGATTGCAGTAACGCAATATCACGACGTTACATTAGAAGTAAGTACTACTTAGGAGTTTTAATGCCAACATACGATAAAGGAGATCAAGTACGAGTAACGGCTACTTTTACAAGCGACGGCACAAACACTGATCCTACAGATACTATTAATGATGTTACAGTTACATGGCGTAAACCTACAGGTGGGACAGATGCAACACCAGCAGCTACTAAAAGTGCAACAGGTATCTACTATGTTGATTTAACGTTAGCTGAAGTTGGCACACATGCTGTTAGAATTACAGGGGATGAAGGGGTTATAGCCGCAGGTATAGTAGAGTTGGAAGTACAACCTTCAGTATTCGATTAAATGGCTAACGCATCAAAAGATAAAGGCATCCTTAACAGGAAAGTATTCTTAGAATCATTAGAGAATAATGGAAAAGTCGCTGATGCTCTTATAGCTACTGGGGTAACAAGATCTGCTTACGAAAAGTGGAGGCAAAGATTCCCAGACTTTGCTGCAAAAGCTGATGCTATAAGACTCAACTTTCATACTGAAAAACCTGACAAAGATACACCAGCATTTGAACATTTCAGATCAGAACATTTCGGGCATATGTCTCCTTGGTTTCATTTACGCGCTATAGACGCATACGAAAACACACCCCCCGGAAATATTACGCTGATTCTTTGGCCACCTGAACACGGTAAAACAACACTTGCTGAAGATTATTTCTGTTACAAACTTGCAACAAACCCTGAGTTTCGTATCACAGTAGGTTCAGAAGGACAGGATATGGCTAGGAAAATCCTTGGTCGTATTCGTACTCGTATGGAACCAACTGGTCCATTTCCACTATATGTAGCTAAGTATGGTCCTTTTGTTCCACAGAATGCGTCTGGTCGTAAAACTGCTCAAGCGTGGGGAGCAGATTATTTTAATGTATACAAAAAGTCTGCACATGATGAGCGTGACTATTCGATGGTTTCTTTAGGTTGGCGATCAAAGATTGCTGGTACACGCACCGATCATCTACACATTGATGATATTCAATCTCGCGTGTCGTTAAATCTAACAGAACAGATGTTCGAGATTTTTCGACAGGACTGGTTAACTCGTCCGGGAGAGAACGGGCGTACAAGTATTAACGGTACTCGTGTAGGTGAAGATGATTTCTATCAGAGGATTATGACTGAGATAGATGAAGATATTCTTAGAGTGATTCGTTTTCCTGCAATAGTACAAAATGGTGACGAAGATCCTGAACCTTTGTGGCCTGAGATGTTTTCTATGGAAGCTCTTGACAGGATTAGACGCAAAGTTGGTGAAGAAGCTTGGTCACGTAACTATATGCAAGAACCTTCAAGTTCTTTAGAAGCTACGTTTGATGATGATTCTATTAAGAAATGTTTAAATCCGTTGCGTTCTACGTTGCATGATCCTCCTAAAGATTGCACTGTTTATATTGGTGTTGACCCTGCGTTAGGTGGAATGAATTGTGTTATGGCAGCTACACCGCATGAAGGAAAATTAAAAATACTTTTCTTACAGGAAGATCAAGGATTAACTAGAAATGAGCAGATACTTCAGGTAGTAGAAGAAGCAATTTTACGTTGTCAAAAAAATGGTGCAACTGTTTCTGATGTAGTTATAGAAGCGATGGTGTTCCAAAAAGGGTTGTCTCGTGATGAACGTCTTATAGAAATGACTGAAAGATACGGGTTTAGAGTTAGGGAACATCTAACAGGTATAAACAAATATGATGAAACTATTGGGATACCGTCGATGGCTTTATCGTTTATGCGGGGGGAGATAGACATAGCTTACGCTGATGATCCTGTTACTAGGCATCAAGCTGATGAGCTTATAAGACAGCTTAAATCATGGCGACCTTTGATAAGAGGTACGAAATTGAGGCAAGATAGGGTGATGGCGTTGTGGTTTATATGGATTCTTTGGAGACAAAGAAAGCAAGCTTTTGCTGTAGACTCTTCACAATTTAACTTTAAAGCGCTACCTTATAATAAGACACGTTCTAAAATTGGAGCTTATTAGTGGCGTATTCTTTTGAGGAAATAGTCGGAATAGTCCGACAGAGACAAGACATTCAGTCACCTTTGTTGTCAAAGATGATTGATATTAAAGATAGGTATAACGGTGATTATGTTATACCTCTTCCTTCTATGGACGAAGAACCTGTTCTTCCTCCATTAACTCCGGCTTTAATATCTGAAAACATTGATGCTGTAGCTCAAAGAGCAGCATCTGTAACCCCATATATAGGTTGCCCTGCTATTGATCCTAGTAAAGAACGTGGTAAAAGATCGAGGCAATATGCTGATATTCGTAAACGTGCGCTTGCAGCTACGTGGTATCAGAATAAATATAAGTTAAAAATGCGTCGCGCTTACAGACATCTTGCTGGTTACGCGACTACTGCTCTTGTAGTAACACCAGATTTCAATATGGGTATGCCTAAGATAGAGGTTCGTGATCCTCTTGGTGTTTATCCTGAACCATCTGCGGCTGAGAATTATGATATTCCACGTAACTGTGCTTTTGTTTATGGCAAATCAGGTGATTGGTTAAGGGCTAACTATCCTGCTTCACGAGATGAGAATGGTGGACCAATAGCATCTGATGAGAATGCACGGCAAGAGTTATGGGATTGTTGTGAATGGATTGACGAAGAAGATATTGTCATCGGAATAATGGGACCTCGTTATAACCAGTTTAATCAATCGTACCCTTATCACAGCACACAGTTAGAATTGTCAAGGTATAAAAATCTTGCTGGTATGCCAGCAGTAATAACTCCGGGTCGTGTCACTTTAGATAAAATTTCTTCTTCAGTATCGAACGTCGTTGGGATGGTCGATCTTATGGCAAAACTAATGGCACTTGAAATAATAGCCCAAGAGAAAGCAATCTTCCCAGATCGCTACATCATCGGACGTTCAGGACAGGTGCCGATGATAGTAGGAGGTGAGTGGAAAGATGGTAGGGAAGGCGAGGTCAATGTTCTTCTCGACGCAGAACAAATCGGGGAGCTTAGAGGATCACCTGACCAGAATACGAACATCGTCATCGATAGACTCGAACGTAATGCCAGAGTATCGACAGGTACGGTTCCCCAAATTGGGGGAGAAAGTTATGGCGCTCTTCGCACTGGTAGGGGTATTGACGCTCTTATGGGTGCCGCTCTTGATCCAAGGATACAAGAACTTCAAGAGATCATGGAAGGACATCTTCCCCATCTCAATGAATGTTTATTCGCCACATATAAAGGATACTTTGGAAGCAAAACGATATCTACATTCACTGGTTATGCAGGCGATTTTGGACAGGTCGAGTTCACGCCTAACGAACATTTTGAAACGTTCGATAACGTAGTATCTCATTCAGTTCCGGGTGCTGATGTTCAAGGTACAACTATTCAGCTTGGACAGTTGTTGCAAATGAAAGGTATTAGTCTTTCAACATTTAGAACAAAACATCCGTTTATTGAAGATCCTGAAGCTGAAGGTAGACGAGTTGATGAGGAACAATTAGAAGAAGCTGTTATGGTTGCTATACAACAGCAAGCTGTTCAAGGCGCGTTGCCTGTAGTCTATATATCTAAAATTGAAAAGCATCGTAAAAAAGGATTTGATATTTTTGAAGCTATAGAAAAAGCTGACGAAGAAATTAGAGAAATGCAAGCAGCGCAAGCTCCTCCTCCAGAACCAGAACAAGCTATATCTCCTGAAGAAGCTATGGGTCTTGCTGGTCCTCCTCAAGCTTTACCGCCTGAAGCTATGGCACAAGGCGCACCTGCGGCTCCGCAAAATGTGGCACCTGAACAAGCAGTAGCAGAAATGCAAGCGGCATTAGCAGCAGGTGGCTAATGGCAAGAACAGCACCTAAACCTAAAATAGATAAAGCTGGTGGTACACAACCTGCGGCTACTTCTCCTGACGTTGTTTATGGGCAGGGTCAACAAAACATTGAAGCTCAGAATCAAATAGGTTTACCTGACAATAGAGGAATGCCTACTAATGCTCCTGCATCTCAACCTGTTTTGCAAGGGCCACAAGGTATTGTTTCTGCTGGCGCTCCGCAAGCTTCACCTGATGCTTTGGAAGCAGCACGAATGTACAATCCTCAAACGATGGCTATGAATGCTGCTGACGATGATCCTATTTTAGATATAACTGCTGGTTTGTATAGAACTTTAGATTCTGCACAATTTAGACAAGATCAAAAAGTTACTGCTGTTAAAAATAGATTACTTGAAGGTTTAGCAGATGCGGAAAGCGAAGTATTACAATCACTAGGTTCGCACATTAAGAGCCGCCAAACACTATGAGCGTAGAAGAAGAAGTCTACGCAGGCGGAGGATCTTCTAGTAGAGGTGGACGTGGAGGACAAAGAAGATCTGTTTCTCCTTCTGGTGGTTCTAATGATGAAGCGCAAATTACTTTTAATAGAAGGCTGCAACTTTTATCTGACGCTGGTGCAGGAGGTTTATTCCAATTAGATAACGACCTGTTAAGTGAATTGATTCTTAACACAACTATTTCTGATGGAGAAATGCTTCAAAGTTTTTATTCTGCTTTAGATGAAACTCATAAAAATTCAGCAGTCGATTATTTAAAAGGAATGAAAAAAGAATCGCAACGATTTTTTTGGAATGCTTTACCTGATGCTACGCGAAATGAATTAAATCAATTTGGTTACGAACTGCCTCAAAAAGATAAAATTGATTGGTGGAATCCTTGGGATTGGAAAGATTTTTTTGATGAAGAAGTAGGTAGTGAATTTAAAAAAAATGCTTTGTCTTGGTATAACCCAATAGATGCTATTAAACATCCTAAAAAATATTTTGGAACTGCTGCTAAAACGATAGCTAAAAATCCTTGGCTAGGTGTTACGGCACCTATTTCTTTGATTGGTGCGGCTGGTAGTTATATCCCACGAAAAACTATTGAAGGTATTGATTGGTTATTTCATAATGTTGGAGGAAGAGCTAAGAGAGGTTTTGCTGTTGGGATGGACAGTATGACTGGCATTCATCCAAATGATTTATTAAAACCTTTTCACGGTGTTGTTAAATATTGGGATAACGCTAAACACGCAGAAACAACATATTCTGATGAAACTATTAATGCTATTAAAGATCAACTTAATGGTAATGAAACATTATACGAACAGCTTTTATATACCCAAAGATATGGGGATATCTCCGAAGGAATTTTTAGATATTACTTAGATGAAAATGGTGGAGATCAAATAGACGCACGTAAAAGCATGGAACGATTTTTATCGAGCGGTGTATTAAATTCTACTTCTTGGCGTGGCGCTGAAAGATACGCAATGGCAGGAAACATTACTTACGGTGGGCTTCATATGGATGCTTGGGATGATCTTGTTTTGCAAATTCCACCTTATTTTGGTGGTGCTAGACGAGAAGATCTTTGGGGATTTGAAGGTTTAGAAACTAAAAGACCAGATTCTTTTCAAGGTTACGAAACTGAAGTTTACGATGAAGAAGCTAAAGAATGGGTTAATGGAGAAAAAATAATAAGAGGTGTGGAATATTATGACAGTCGTCAAGAAGCACTTTCACATGCAAGTAATTTTTATGATTGGAATAGAAAAGCTATAGGAGTAACTTTTGAAATTATTGGATCTATAACATTTGATCCTACTAATGCCGGTTTAATGAGTATAGCTAAAATTAGACATGCTCGTTCTAGTATAAGAATGGGTAATAATTCTACTCTTCAAGGCTATCAAGGCGCAGTTCAAACAGAGCGTGAAGCTGCTTCTGCTATACGAGCGTTAGATGAATTACAAGAAGCTGTTGAAATGGGAGTTCCTGCTTATAAAGCTGCTAGTGAAGTAGGACAAGGGTCGCGCTTAACTAGAGGTATTTTTAATGGTACTGACGGTTCAAGAAAATCTGTTAAAGGTGTTCTTAAAACATGGGCAGAAAAATCTGGGGATACTTATTTTAGAAATACTTCTAGATGGAGAAAAGAAGAACTTCGTTCTGAAGGTAGAAAAGTAGATCAAATTAATGAAGCTTTTGCAAAACATGAATTGTGGTTAGTAGAGCAACGAATATTGCAAGCTGCTGGTAAACCTTCTCACGAAACAACAAGTCCTCTTGTTGAGTTAATTAGAAAAGATCCTCGTTTTGAATCTGTTATAGAAGGTATGGAAAGATGGCATCATCAAAGAAAGACAGCTATTGGTACACAAGATACAGAAATAATAGATGTTTTAGATGAAGCTGGAAATGTTATTAAAACAGAAAGAGTTTTTGTTGAACCTACTGATTTTAATATACCTGTAAAAAAACCGGGACTTGACGAGTGGGATGGCTGGTGGGATTTTGTAGGTGAACAAGCAGGATATTACACAATGACTGTTGCTTTAAATCAACGTCATCAAAGTAACATAATTTTCCCACGTATATCTTGGGGTGGCATATTAAAGAATCGTGCATTTCTTAGCGCTAGAACTTTTATGTCAAAAGGCGACAGTCTACAAGGTTTGCGTGGTGGCATTTGGGCTGATTCTGTTATGCGGCATGAAGCAATAAGTCAAAGAATGATAGGCGATGCTGTCTATACGCACATTCAAACTGAACCACACTTTAGTAAAGCATTAAAAGCAATTACGCATGACGAAATTTGGTCAGCAACAATACGACCACAATATTTTGAAGAGCATGCTAAAAGCCTTGCAAAAAAATGGCAACTATCTGACGACGAAGTAGTTGTTTTACAAGAACTTATTACAGCTCAAAGAAATAAAGCAACAAGAAAATTGCATGAAATGTACGATGCAGTAATTTTAAAAGGCGACGATCTTGATGATTACATAAAAGCTAATTTTGGTGATCCTGAGTTATCTCAAATTATGAAAGATAACTGGGTGCATATAGATGAATTTTGGCAAACACATTACTCTAATCATGGTGTTCCTAAATTTGATAAAGACACAGGACAACTTCTTTTCCCTGCTAATTGGTGGAGAAACTGGGGTCGTCAAGGAAAAGCTTACGCTGAAAGAAGAAGACGTGGGTTACTTACTAAACCCGGAAGTGTAGAAAATGAACATCTATTAAGATTTCCTAATGAAGTAACTAAGACTACTACTCAAACTTGGGATGAACTTTATCATGCTGGTATAGATGTAGGTAAAGCACGACACAATTTAAACTCTGCAAAAATTGCAACTCCTGATGAATTAATGCAGTTGTTAGAAACTCAAGGAATTAAATGGGTTGCTGAAGAATTAAAAATGTCTGTTAAAGATTTAAAATCTTTTATTAAAAGTGATCTTCATCTTTATTATGTAGAAAACAAAATGTACAATGCTGCTGGTAAATTGCGAGATTTTGGGCTTGCAGTTGCTTATCAAACGATGTACAAACCTATGCAATGGACATCGTATTTCTTTAAAAATGCTCCTCAAAAAAATACTATAAACGTTAATACCGATTTTATGAATAATCATGAAATGGTTGGAGAATTAAAATCATTAGTTGATATGGGAACATTAGGTGGAGTTCCTACAACTGTAATTGACCAGTACATAAGTCGTTTTCTTTACGGCACAGAAGGTCAACGAATGAATATCATTAATGAATTTTTGTATGATGTTATGGGTAGATCTGGTGGTTTTGCATACGGAAGAAAAAAAGCTTTAGATATATTTAATGAGTACGCTTTATCTACACAACAAGCTTATTCAAATATAGGACAAGATTTATTTTTAGGTAAATCAGGATTAACAGTAGGCGCGATGCTACCTGCTGAAGCTCACGCCGCACAATTAACTAAATTAAAATTAATTCCTGATTGGCGACAAGTTGGAAGAATGACACAACACATGGGGTTGTTGCGTAATTTAGGATACAGGTTTGGAATTGCTCAACTAGATTTATTTTTCCAAAAATTTTGGCGACCTAAAGTATTGTTAAAACTTGGTGTAGCTCCAAGAAACTTTTTTGACGAAGCATTACAAATGGGATTACGTCATGGGTTTGGCGCGCAAGTTGATACTCGTTTAGCAATTACTGCGGCGGGAAGAATTTCTCAACGAGATGAATACGGCAGAATATTTGGAGCGCAAGTTGGTGATGTTGCTTGGACTAAAGAACAAATAATTAAAGGTGACAGACAAGCTTTATTAAGACAATTAGCTGGTGTTCAACCAGTGGCTCAATCAAATATTGCGTTACTTAAATTCCCTGCCATTGTTTCAAGAAAATTTTTAGATGTTATGCAAATGGGTAATAAAGCCATTCATAAAAAAGCTGAAAAAGCTGCTATCGCTAGAGAAGGTGGACGTTGGGATAAATTACCAAGTGAAGAAAAAGATGCGATTGTTCGTAATGAAATGATAAAACTTTATCAAGAAGAATCTGGGTTTGTTTCAGAAGCAGCTATGCATACACAATTTGTTTTAGAATGGAAGCTTCAAGAGATGTTACCTAACGCTCATTTAACAAGTAAATTGTCACCATTTGATCCTGCTATTTCTGACAAAATTGCTGTAGCTAATAAAATATTAGAAATGCGTGGCGTGTCTGGAGCTAAACAAAGAGAAGGTGTATACCACGCTTTAAACAATCCTGTAGTAATGGAAGCTGTTACAGAAAGTTTAATGCGCCCTCTAGCGCCTTACATGGATGACGCTAAAGGAACTGATTTAGTAGTAAGACATGGTGGCGATACTCATAATCGAAACATTATGTATCGACTAGAAATGGATCCTTCAAGAATAGAAACCAAATTTTATACTGAAACTAGAAACAGTAGAGAAAGAGTTGAAGGCGCTTTACAGCAAATGAATTGGATGAAAGATGAACCTGCTGCTGTAGAAATGGGAGTTGAACTTGCTCATCATATAGATGAACCTATGAATCTGTTCTTTAGAGATATTGTTCCTCCGGGTTATCAAGCTCCTTGGAGGAAAACTGGTAAACCTGCTTTGCCTCAAGGTACTGGAATGCCTCCTCATGTTCCAGATATAGATATTAAAAATGTAGATACTGGAGTAGGGTCTTCGATTCATCGAGCTACTGACTCGCTTAAAAATGTTGAAGGTAAATTAGAAATTCATTTAGACTTTGGTGTTCTTGCTAAACAGTATAAAGCTATTTTATTTAATCACAAAAACATAACAAAAGGACCTAATGCTGTTGCTTTAAAAACTCTTGGTTATAATCCTTCTACATTTGTTAAAGGTTTATCAGAGCTTAATTTAACCGCAGGTCATTCAAGTGTTCCTGAAACTTTTTTAAATGCTTTAAATGTTGAACGCGCAAAAATGGGTATGGCTCCAAAAAAAGCAGGAGATGTATTAGAAGAAGCTGAACCTTTTTATTTGTATTCTTTTGAACGTCAGTTAGCTGCTGTTCGTTTACAACATTATGATGATGCTGTTTCAGCTTCTGATTTAGTAAAAGCTAATCAAATTGCTTTGCAACAATTAGGTGTTGGTGAATCAGCAGCTCTTTCAAGTAAAGTTCCTCTTGCTCATCCTGTTACTAGAATTATTTCTGGCGGTCAATCTGGTGCTGATATAGCTGGTGTTCGTGCGGGTCGTGCGCTTCAAATTGAAACTGGTGGAGTAGCTCCTGTAGGAAAAACCGGCAAACTTTCTTCTAGTAAAGAAAAAACAAAATACGGAAAATTAGTTACTGATGAAGAAATGAGAGATCTTGGTATAACAGAAGTTGAAGGACCTATACCAGAAGACGGTGGTAATTGGGGCGAATATTATATGAGGCGGACTAAAGCTAATATAGATGCGTCTGATGGTACTGTTATTTTCACTCAACCAAATTTGCCTAAAACAATTAAAGGTAGAGGAGTTTCAGGTACAGAAAGAACAATTAAATATGCTACAGATAAAGCTGATTATCCAGATCCTTTAATATTTAATGCAGAAAAATTTACTGATAAAGATAAAACAAGACTTTTAAAATGGTTAAAACGAAATAATATTCAAACACTTAATGTTGCTGGTCCTAGACAACATGTAGTTGAAATGAAATGGCAAACAAACAAAAAGAACTCTGTTGTTCTTAGTGGTAAATTTGGCAAAGGTAATATATTTAAAGCAGCAGCAGGAAGTAAATCTAAAACTCTTTTTGAAGCAGTAGTTAAAGGTGAGCGTAATGCTTTAATAGCTCCTAAATCTACTGAGGTAAGATCTGACACAGTAAGAGGCATGGAACGAGATCCTGAACTAGCAAAAGGTGTTAGTCCACTTATAGAAAAAGGTTATAAAAGTGGAGAAGCAAAGATATTACCGATTGATTTAAATCCGGGTCTTTTAGAACGGTTTGGCGAAGGTGAGTTGCTAACTATAACAAGTGGTAAAGAAAAAGTTTTAGTTCGTGTTATTAGTAAAAAACCTTCTGATGAATACAAAAGTAGAGAGTTAGCTAAAAAGCTTGGTTATGAATATGATACAAGAACACAAAATTGGGACGAGCTTGCAGTTAGCCATACTGTAATTGAGTTTGAAGTAGTAGCAGAAGATCTTCTTAAAACTGCTCCAGATTTTGAATCTTCAGTTCAAAAGTTTTTAACTGACTCTTTGTCTGGTGGTGCTAGAACTTATGTACCTCCTGCTCCTACTGCAAGTGGAATTGATTTACAAAAGAATCTTGAAGCAATAGAAGAATTAGGTGGGCAATTAGATTATTACCCACAATCAATACAAGGAATTACGTTAGATGATGTAGATAATGTTGTTGAATGGCAATCACCGTTTGGTGCAAGTAAACCTGAAGTAACTGTTTTAGGTGAAGTAGGAACAGATTATTATTACACGTATCATCATTATCATATTGTTGATGAAGGTAAACCAGTTGGTACTGTTCTTCGCTCAAAAGGAAATGGTACAAAAGGAAGCACTAAACATGTATACGTTCAGGGCGGTTGGGATCCTGTTATTCAAGATGTTAAAAATCAAGTAGAAGCTATAACTGGTTACGAATTTGATACAGTTATTGTTCAAAAATATGCAAGAGGTAATGTTGATTTAGGTTTTCATTACGATAAAGAAACAGGAACTTGGCCTGCGCAACCTGAAGCAATTATTGCTTCTGTAAACCTTGGTGCTACAAGAGATTTTGTTTTCAGACCACGAACTTATATAGATAAAACTGGTAAACGAGTAGAGTATTCGCGTCAAGCATGGAACAAAACATCTAGAAAAGAAGAACATGTACCGTTTGAATTAAACGATAAAGATGTTTTCTTAATGCGTGAAGGCACACAAGATGCTTGGGAACATAGTTTAATGCGACGTAAAGGAAATGTTGGTCCACGTATTAATCTAACATTCAGGCGACGTAATCCTGCTATTCAGAAAAAAAGTCGCGGCGACGCAGCAGTTCCATTTAGAGGTGAAGACGTTGCATCTTCAGGATTTACTCCAGCCCCTCCAAAACCACCAGCATTTGCTCCTGCTTCACCGCCACCACCTGAAGATCCTTCATCACAATTTGCACGAGCTGCATATGACAAAGTAACAGAAATGGGAGTTCGTTCTCATTTACGAGAATTTTATGAAAACGTACATACTTTTGAACAAGGCACAATGCGTGATGAAGTTAATTTACTTATTAAAAATATTAAAAAAACAGTAGGTATAACACCTTCTGAAGAAAAATTTATTAGAGGATTGTTAACTCCTTCAGATAAAAATGTTGGTTACGTTCACAGTAATGCTTTAGCTTGGCTTGTTAATTACAGAGTTAATCCTGAAGCTTTAGTCGGCGGCAGAGATTTACAACCTATTGTTTCTCGGCAAGTTGATAGAGGAGTAAAAGAGTTTACAACTATCTCTGGGCAAGACAGATTAAGATCTTTAAAAGCACATGGCGGTCATCAAGGAGTTATGCTTCCTGTTCCTCCTGATCGAGTAGAAATCTTTTTGCCTCAAATTAATGGTGATGCTGCATTGCATCTTGGGTATTTATTTGAAGCAGCTCGTGGTCCTATGACTATTGAATTAAGAAACGCTCTTAAAGGATTTCTTGTTAAAGAATTAGGAACTGACAAATTAGCTATAGATGCTTTAAATATGTTGAACCCTATGAATAATCCTTATGGTTCAACTTTGCCTAGTGCTTGGTTAGAAAGAAACGTACCTAAAGGCGGAAGTTTTCTTGGACAATTAATAAGTAATAATCCTTCAAATGGTTCTCCGGGAACTTTTGTACCTTTAGGTAGACATACAGGTGTTCAACAACAGACTGTAATTGGTTTAACAGGATCTCATAATAGTGAACATGCTCAAGCTATTAGTAGAGCAGTAGAAAAATGGAATGAATGGATCTATCAAAGCGGTGGACAAATCGGATCACAAATGCTTGATGATGCTTTGAACCCAATGGGACCATTTAAATCTTTGCCTTCTGTTAGACGACTTTATTCTAAAGGTGAGTATCAAGCAGATATAGGTTTTGGTAGACAATTTGGTTCTTCTCAAGGTATAAATCTTCCGCGAGGTGGGTATGGTCAAGATGTTTCTAGACCACCTTCTGTCTATATTGCAGGTGAAGGTTGGGCTGATAAAAAGAGTGTTCCTTTAGGTTGGGTTGAAGAACGAGCTGATGGTGTACCAACTGGTAAATGGATTCCAGATGAGACTCCAATGCCTAGCGAATTTGAACCAACTGGTATTATTGGATTAGAAACTGAACTTGAAGCACGTAATATACGTTTTCCTACTACACCACAATCCCCTGAAAAACTTGCTACTACTCTTGATAGACGAGAGTATCTTGAAGAAGAAATTATAAATCTTGCACATTCACTACTTTCTTTACCAAGTGGATCAAAAGTAACTTATCCGTTTTCTGCAACAGCTTCGTATCAAAGATGGAAAGGCGATTTACCATACTATGACGATTTTGGATTTACTTTAAATAGATTAATAAAAATTGTTAACGATCATGGTGCGTCTTCTACTTCTACTATTGCAGATTTAGAACGAGAAATATGGCAAATACTTGGAGATCTTCCAACAGTATCAAAAGGAATAGCAGACTTGCCGTATATAGGTACTGTAGGTGGGGTAAAACATGATGGTGTTCGTAGAATATTTACTGATTTTGAACCTACAGATCTTGTTCCTAATTTAGAAATAAAAGGAAACCCTGTAGGTGATATAACACAATTTGATTCTGATATTTTAAAACCGTGGAACATGAGTTATGAAGAAGTTCAATGGATGCACGATGATCCTTCTCTTATAGTAGGTGACACTATAGAACAATTAGCGCAAAGAGACATAGGTTTTGAACAAGATGTCTTCTGGAATTACGCGCGACCTGACGAACAATTTTTCCCTGCTGCTGGTTTATCTACAGCAAAACCGGGTGATGTTATACCTCCTCGTGGTGTTATTGGACGTAAAAAAACTCCTGAAACTCATGACGCTTTATTCCAAGCTGGTGTTAAAGACGTTGAAGAATACATGATAAATAGAATTAGCGGAATGCCTGAAGAAAAACTTGCAGCATTTTTAAAATGGAGACAACAACAAATAGATGAAGCAATACAAGCAGGACATGTTGATGCTGTGTGGCCTTTCTTTCGTAATCCTTCTAGCGCTACTTTTGATTATGATGGAGCAGCTAAAACAATTTTAAGAAATCCTGATCCGCAAGATTATCCTGTTTCGTTTAAAGAAACTGCTAAAGAACTTAAAGCTAAAAACATTCCAATCGATGAAACCGCCCAACAAAATATGCCTACGAGAACAGCAGCAATAGTTAAAAGTAAATTAAGAACAATAGCTGAATCAGATACACCTAGAGCATTATGGACGTACGATAGTGAAAGAGCAGCATCTTTAAGACCAAGTGATATAGGTGGTTTTCATCATGGCATAGATCTTGTAGGTGTAAATCCTAAGAGTGTTGGACCAAATGATATTGAAACTGTAATGGATTCACATAATGTGTTTCATGTTTGGGAACATACAAAAACAAAAGATATACACATTCTTCCTGATACTGCTTATAATCCTACTACTAAAGAATTAAATATACCTGTCGGTTTTAATCCAAAAGATTATAAATCAATAGGTTCGTTTGAAGCTGGTTCTAACGATATGGCTCAATTTACTAGAGTCCAAACTGAAAAAATAAAAAATGAAATGAATCATCTTTTAACTACACATGACAGAGTAGAAGCATCTGGAGGCGCACAAGTTAATCATCCTATGTTGCTTGAGTTAACTGGTTTTCCAAAAGATGCAGCTATGTCAGAAGCGCGATTAGTTACACATAGTAATGATGGATTGTTGCCTCAAAGAATGTTGCATACAATGCCAGCGGGCGCTCCTAAAACTGGAGCGGGTGGAGCAGTTATGTCTGGTATTAAACATTTAGAAAGAGCTTTCTTTGGTGGTTACATGCATCCTGTTATTAAAGCAGGTATCCGTGAACCTATGTTCTTGTGGTATTTTTCTGAAACTTGGGCTACTAAATCTTTAGGTATAACTGAATTTTATCAACACAGCGCTAATGCGTTTAAATTTTTAGAAACAACATTGTTAAAAGAAGTACCTAATTGGTTGCTGCCTAGCAGACTATCGCCACATCATAAAGCTATGCATAACGGAGTAGAACAATTTGATATTCCTGAGTTAAGAACCTTTATTGAAACTTTCCGTAATAGAAGAAAAGCTGAAGATGTTACTGCTGTTTTTGCTGACGTAGTAGATGATTGGATGTCAGGAGTTAAAGACAAAAATCTTTTGTTAGAACAAGTATTTGATCTTCCTAAAGGTGAAGTGCGTATTGGAAATGATTATGGATTGCCCGGAGGTGGGAATCTTAAAGGTACGCATAGTTTAAGTAAAGCATATGGAAATAATCCTGATGAAGCTTTACGTGATGCTTTAGCAAATAGAAATTATTATGATGTTGAAATTAATTTTAAAGACAAAGGATTATTCCACAGAGTATTTGCAGGTAACGAAGAACAGTTCTTTCATCTAAAAGAAACATTACCAACAGACGAATACAATTTATTTATACGCAGCATAATGGAATGGATGTCGCAACAACTTGCTTCACATCATGCAAGAGTTGATTTTGCAATGCTTGATTCTGCTAAACGAATGAGTCATTACGTTGACATGCACACAAAACGATCATTCTTTCAAGAGATGGTTGGATCAGCAATACCATTTCATTTTGCTCATTTCCAATTCTTATCAAGATGGGCAAAAACAATAGAGCATAATCCAGCAGCTATACCAAGATTAAATTGGTTATTGTTTGCTGCTGTACAAACAGGTTACAGATATGAAGATGAACGAACAGGACAGATGAGACTTAAAATACCTTTCACTGAAACAGGTGTAGGTATTTTCTTAGAAGTAATGAATAGTATTCCTATAGTTCAAAAATTCTTTGGTAGTAAATTATTAAGCGTCTTTGAAGATGGTGTAGGGTTCCCTGAAAGATTTATTTTGCCGGGATACGATCCAGATAATTTACTTGAATTTCAACTTGGTCCAATACTAGGAATCCCTTTAACAGCAGCATCTCATGTAATTGGTCCACAACTGCTTAATGAAGGTTTACTTGGTGTAGGTGAAAATCTTGTAATGAATAGAACTTACGATGAGCCTTTAGTTAATTCAATTTTTGGTCAGCTATTACCTACAACATTTGTTCGACCATTTGCTGCTGTTCTTAATGCTTTTGGTGGTTCTGATATAGCTGGACTTTATTCTAAAGCTGAAGCTGACGCAGTTATGATCTTAGGATTAAAAGGAATGTTACCTGACCAAGCTGACATGGCTGGCAGGCCGGGTGAAGAAGTTTTCAATCAGAATTGGTATGAAGCTATTTCTCATATAGCTAAAGTAAAAATGGTTATGGATATGGTGACATGGCAAATAGTTGGTACGTCATCACGTTCAACAATATTGTCATCTGATGCAGCTTGGGAATGGAATGAGTTAATGCAACGAGGTATTGATATGGGTATGCCTCATGAAGAAGCTTTTGAATACATGTTGGATCAAGCTAAAGAAGACTTTGATGCTAATTTTGCTATAGAGTATCCAAATATTTCTACAGATGATTCTTTTTATTGGGATGAATGGAATAGAGAAATAACTAGAATAGGTACTACTGGCGTAGGCGCAACAGAGAAAATAACAATAGCTGATTTGCCTATGACTGTGGCAGCTTGGGAATGGTTGACAACAGGAGACAATCAAGAATGGGTATTAGCTGCACCTTTAGTTCATTCATTCTTTATTCCAAGAGGATTTACTGAAGAAGAAACATTGTATGCACAGTTTGCAAGAGATTGGCAATTAGGTGAAGCGTTACGTTGGGATCGTACAACTGAAGAAATACAAATTGCTATTCAAAGTGTTGCTCCTTCTGTTGAATATTATCAAACAAAAGAAGCTCATTTAAGACAATTAAATATATTCAGAGAAGCTAGAGACAGTGGTCGTAGAAACGATATAAAACCGGGTGTGTCATGGGCTGATATGATTATGATGGAAGAAGAAAGCTGGGATTCATACGATGCAACGTTTAAAGAACGGTATCCTATATGGGCAGAAAATACGTTCGGTTTAGATTCTCAACATAAACGTAAAGAAACGCTTGATGAAATGCGTCGTTTGTTTACATCAGATAATATTGATGCAATTCCTGACAGCCCACATAAAACCGATATTCTTTCAGGTATGAAATTAATTATTAATTTAGATAACGCTTTAATACAATTATCTGGTGTAAGAGGTAGTAATGACAAAGGTGTTAAATGGACATCTATTCGTAATAATCTTATACTTGATACATACAACGAATTTAGTGCTTTAGTTGCGGGTAGACCGTGGCTTAACACAATGTTTTATAACTTGCTTTTGCCTTTCATTGGTGAAGATTGGGTAATAAAGTTAGAAGAAGGCACATTAGATTTAGGAGTTAATTAAACATGCCACCAGATGATTTAGATGAATTTACTCCAAATGAGGGGAGTGTTCCTTCTGGCGCTCCTGAACCAGATAATCCTTGGGAAATAGAACAACCTAATTTTACAGGTGGTGGTGTTAATACACAAGAAGCTGCTTCTTTATCTACAATAATTCAAGCACCAGATAAACTTCATCATATTTATTTAGCTAACAGTGACCCTGCAACTTCTTTTACTAGAATGATTAATGTTCTTTTAGATAACTATATTTATTATGTAACATTTAGTGGCAACGCTCCTTTGCCTGCTGATTCAATATATGGGGCTGTTGATCCTTTAGGTTTAAGTGGACAGTTTGGTGAAATTATGGGAGCAGGAGGAGTAGAAGGACGTACTCCTATGACTGTTGAAGTTGTTGAAATAAATTCTGTAGGCGGACAAGAGCTTTTAAGAAATTATCATGCAGCTAATGGGGATGGTGGCGGAGAAAAAAATAGAACATACGAACAATTAAACGACGAAGAAAAAGCTAAAGTAGATGCACATATAACTGGTACTTATGCTGGACATGAGTTTATGTTTTTAGCACCAGAAGATGAGGGTGCTACTTTTAGAGATCCATTAAATCTTAATTTGTATGATGATCCTGAAACAGATGTGAATGAAGGTGTGCAAATTCCTATGATAGGTATTGTTCCTTCTTATGATGGAACGAACATGGGATACATTTCAACAATAGAAGAAATGATGATGGGTGTACCGTTAGATCAAAAAAGTTTAGATTACTATATGCGTAATTTAGAAACAAAAAGCCCTGATATGTTTCGTGCAGTTCAAGGACAGCTTTCTGCTTTAGGATATTACAACACTGATTCTGGTGGACCAGAATGGGGTTACTCTAGGAATAGAGACAGGCAAGCGTTTCGTAGTTTTATGGCTGACATTATTACTGAACGTGTAAGAGTAGAGGATTACAACAGAAAGAATCCTAACAGCCCAATTTCTATGGCTAGGGTAGGAGAGTATTTAGATAAAAGATTTTTTTCTAATATTGAAGCTAACAGCGCTAAATGGGGTGTAGGCGTTACAAAAGATGCAGATGGTAATACTATTTCTATGTCTCCAATGAGAGGTTTACAAAACGATGTGCAATCAGAAATTGTAAATACATTAAATAATTTGTGGAATGGTACAGGCAGGCAAGTCGGTGACAGAGAACAAGACATAATAGAAAAAGCATTTAATGAATTGTATGTTGCAGGTGACATTGATCCTACTGAATATAAAACAGAAGGGTTTACTGATTTAATGGGGTTAGCTGATTCTTTTGGTGCTGAATATTATGGCGGTCAAGAAGGATGGGAAAATAATATACGGATAGGAATTGGTGGTAATCGAAACGAGTTTTTGCGTATGGCAAGAGTTGCTGGTGTGCCAATAAATGTTGACGAAGCTCCTACTGCTCAACAACGTAAAGATATTTATAGATGGAATTTTATTACTTTGTTAAATAAAAACAATGGTAACTTTGAAGCAGCAAGTAATGAATTTGCTAATACTTTTGGCGCTCAAACATTTAGAAATCAAGAATATAATTCTGATTGGTTAAGAAATGTAATTTCAAATGCTCAAACTCCTACATCATTTGGTCATGTAGCCGGGGCTAAAACAATGCTTGAGCAAGACGAACTACGGTTAGGTGCTTTAGACGATATAACTAAACGTGTTCAAGTTGCTTCTGGTTTTGGTAATGAAAAATCTGGTATGGCTAGGAAAGCAGCTAACGATGTGCTTGCAGCTTTTGCTTCTGTAGGGAAAGGTAATCAAAGAGACAGAGGTACTAGAATATGACGTTTATTACAGGTAATAATGCTCCTCTAGTTAAAGATGAAGTCATAGAAGCAGTAGACATTCTTTATGATGTTAATCAATGGGCTTGGAATCAAGGCGTAGAAGTATTAGATGAGTTATGGAATCCTTTTGGAAATAATGTTAATAAGTGGCTTGGTGAAATGCAGCATCTTGTAGTTCCTGTTATGGGCAAATCTAATCCTGATGATATTAAACAAATGTGGGATTATTTATATGGGATGCATGGAGAAAGTGCATCCGATATGTTTGCTCCCTCTGGTTCTAATCCTTTAGAAGATGGTTTAGGATTGTATGTAATTTATGAAGATGAAAAAGCTGAGAAAAAAGGAAAAGAAACATTAGGTCAGTATGGGTTAGCTTCTCCTGTTATACCTAATATGATTGTACCAATGGGATTGTATTTAGATGACACTCCTTATGATATCCCTAATGTTGACACAGCTAAATACAATATAGGTAACACTAAAACAAGACGCAGATTTGACGCTATGAACGAAGGTTTTGAAAGTATTTACAGTCCAATATTTTATGCACCTCAATGGGAACTAGGTCAAGCAGGAACTAAATGGGCTAATAAATATCAAATGAATCGTGGAAATGTAGAAAACCCAGAGTTGCGTTATGCAGATGTGCCAAATCCTGAAACAGATGCAGGGTTAAGTCGTGGTAATCCAAACTTTGGTAGAAATTTACCAAGTATGGCTACGCCTGATTACGAAGAACAAGCTCGTGATTTAGCTGTAGTTATGGCTATGCAAGAAAATGATGGAGCAGGTTACGATGACGGCTGGGGTGATCCAACAGTAAAGTATAATGGCGCATATCAGTTTAGTGAAAATGATTGGGCTTATTGGAGCAACGATTTATATGGTGAACCAGTTACAGGTAAACCTAATCCTGATGTTCAAGATGCTGTAGCTGAACATAAATTTAAATCTTTTTTAGAAAAATATGATGGTGACATAGGCGCAGTAGCTGCTGAACATTATGCTGGTATCCCAGCTAAAATTCGTTTCTATGACAAAGGAATAGATTTTACTCATGGGAAACCTAATAGTGAACATCCAACTATGATGGAATATGTATCTTATATTAATCGTTCTTATTTAAATTATTTGAATACAAAACAGTCATCTGGAACAGGGTCTGTTGTAAAGGGTGAAGGTTTACCTTCTGTTACTGGTGCTAATTATGCACGTACAAAAGAAGAACGTTTAGCTTATGAATTACCTGATACAAATTTTTTAGATAAGAATCGAGGTTTAAGATAATGAATCTTCCTAATATAGATTACGATGCACTAGGAAATGCAGAAGAACAAATGACTGTTTTTGGAGAACATTGGTTAGAAGATTTCTATGATGAGTTTCCTGCTTGGGCTTCAATAATTAGAAATGATGAAAACCTTAAAGGAATTATTTTTGATTGGTGGAATAAACACGGCAGGACAATGAGTTCTGATGGTCTACCATATACAGATTTGTATGACGGATTAATGAATGCTCTTAAAGAAAGTGAATGGTATTTAACGCAACCAGAAAAACTTCGTAATGCTTTAATATTAGAAGCAACTGATCCAGCTACATACGAATATAATTTTAATGAAAATATGCGTTACGCAACAGACATTGTAGGCACATATTTTGGAGGTGAGTTTTCTCCAGATTTTTATAAATTTTTGTCTAACGAAGCTTTACGAAATGATTGGACTGATGATCGATTTAAAAGAGAAATTATAGGTGCAGCCCGTTCAGGCAAATGGACAAAATCTGCACCAAATTCAGGCCGTGTTAAACAAAACCATGACGATATTATGAGCTATGCACAAGACATGCTTGTACCAGTAGGCGGTGACGCTTGGGATTTAGCTTGGAAAATAGCTGAAGGTACTAGAAATCTTAATGATGCAAAAGATTTTGTAGATGGGTTAGCAGAAAGTAGATACGGGCAATGGATTGATATACGTGGTTTAACTAATAGAGGCATGACTATGGCTGATGTTGTTGCAGAACAAAAAGATGCAATTGTTGAAACATTAGAATTGAATCCTGAAGATGTCCACATGTGGAAGATACCTGTTGATGATTTGTTTGTTGATCCTTCTCAAAGCCCTCTTTCTCCTCCTACTATCCCTGATACTAAAGGTATAGACAAAGGATTAGAAGCAAGTAACGATCAAGGTGTGCAACTGTTTTCTAGTAAAGCTACTAAATTTGGTGAAGTTATGACAGAAGAAGGTTCTAGAACTAGAAGACTTAGAACAGCAGACGAAGCTAGAACTTGGGCTAAAGGTAGAGATAGGTATCAAACAACTAGAGGCTTTAGAGATAGTATCAGAAGTCTTTCTGGTGCCATGGCTCAAACGATGGGAACAAGGTAATGGCAGAAGATTATTTTATTGACAATGATGAAACAGATCCATTGGCAAATGTATCTACAGAAGATCAAAATGCTGTAGATGCTTTTTTAAGAAGCATTAGTGGCATTGGACAAGCTGCTGTAGAACAAGGCAAATCTTTTATAGAAGGAGTTGTTCAACATTTTCAAGATCCTTTAGGAGATCAAAGCGGAAGTATTTTAAGTACAAAAGCTGCTGAAGAACTTTTAAAAGGAACAAGTATTAATGATGCTTCAATGTTTGGTTGGGGTAGTCAGATGGATAAAGGAATGTTAGGTCCGACAGATCCTTCTACTGGTTTACCAACAGATAAATTGTTTCTTCAAAGTGAGAAACCTACAACTACTATTGTAGATGATGGAGGTTATGTTGCTCCCCCAAGTCTCGGAGATCAAGCAGGTGTTCAAACAGGTAATCAAGGAGATGATTGGGGTGGATTTCAAAACGACCCTGAACCTTTTGGAACAGATGTATTGCCTACATTATCTCAAAGAGAAATAGATGACGCTAAAGATTTTATAGCAGCAGAATTAAGATTAGCAGGATTTAATACTGGTTCGATTACATCTATGATTGAAAACTGGATTATCCCTAGATTAACTGGAAAATTTATTGACACTGTTAGTGGAAAAGCAATGCCTCCACCTACTGAAGCTAAAAATCTTTTACCTGAATTGTTTGAACGTCCTGAATTTAAAGAAAGATTTCCGGGCTATCATCCTCGTCTTGAAGCAGGTTATAACGCTATAGATATTCAAGATTATTTAGCATATGAAAATACTTTTAAAGAATTGATGTATACCCACGGGTTAGATACTTATATTAATAATGCTACTAATACTAAAACTATGGATACATACATTGGTGATTTAATTACTGGCAATGTTTCTATACAACAAGTTCAACAACGTATTAATCAAGGTGTGTCTGCTGTTATGAATGCGCCTGAACAAGTTCAAACTACTTTTGCAAATTGGTATGGAGAAAAAAATGGAGAGAACGCGCTGCTTGCTAACTTCTTAGATCCTAATGAAGATTTGTTTGATCTTAAAAACATGGCTCAAGCTGCTATAGCTGGAGGTTATGCAATAGATATTCTTGGAGAAGATGGAAGAATTACTCAAAACATGGCTGAAGAAATTGCTGATTTAGATTACAGCAATCAACAATTACAACAAGCTTATAGTCAGTTGTCTCAACAAACTTTATTGTTTGCCGAAAAAGCTGGTGAAGAAGATTACACTATTGCTAGAGAAGGTGTTTTGTCTGCTTTAAATATGAACTCAGAAGTACAAGAACGTGTTCGTCGTCGTAAAAGAGAAAGAATGGGTGACTTCTCTGGTGGCGGTGGTGCCATGGTTTCAGGCACAACTACAGGTTTTGGTAGCGCAAATAGATAGGAGAATATATGCCAAAATATGCAACTAGCTCTTCCAAAGGGAAAGCTAAGAAAG
>MDSV01119299.1_pt1 | contig 23308 bp, 23 predicted proteins | sample 810851 | NCBI WGS metagenome assembly MDSV01 (sample SAMN05326640, study PRJNA326480) | marine metagenome | isolation source: seawater | place: Atlantic Ocean: North East | collected 2012 | reverse complement strand
CTTTAAGATATTTTTCCCCGTTAAAACAATTTACAATTATGCTAACTAATTTTTTATTCATTTATAAAATCAAATTTTCGAATAGAATTAATATGATCAAAAATAAGTTTATATTTAGGCATACTAAAAATTCCATTAATATTATTTATTACTTACTTGAAAAAATATTTATTCTTCTTATAAAAGTTAATTGTTCTAATTAAACCTTGATGGAGATTTATTTTTGGTTTCCATTTCAGTAGTTTTTTTGCCTTATTAATATTTGGATATAGTTTAATTATTTCATCTTTTCTCAATCCGATTCTTCCAAAAGTTGGCTTTCCTAATTTTATTATTTTAGATATATGTAAAATAACATTTTTAATTTGATTTGGTTTTCCATGACCAAGATTTATAATTTCACCTGATGTTTCTTTTTTTTTTAATGTCCTAATTATTGCTTCAACTAAATCATCAATATATAAAAAATCTCTAAATTGTTTTCCATTTGAACAATCAAATTTTCTATTTAACAATGAGTTCTTAATAGTATAAGGAACAACTCTATTCGCGTCTTGATAGGGTCCATAAACTAAATATAACCTTAATATTGAAGCTGGAAAATCATACCTTTTATTTAATTCTAAGAGATATTTGGTGCTTAAAAGTTTTGCTTCACCATAAGTTGATGGAATTTTTTTTTTAAAAAAATTTTTTTCTTTTTGTGGTGATTTGATTTTACCATATTCAATACTTGACCCAATTTGAATAAATTTTTTAATCTTAGACTTTAAAAAAAAAGAGGAAATATTTTTACACCCATCATAGTGACTTTTCATTGTTTTTAATTTATGTGAATGATCGACGTAACCAGCCAAATTAATTACATAATCATAATTTGTATTAATTTTTTTCTTTAAATTTTTTTTATCAGAAATGTCACAAATTAAATATTTTACTTTTTTTAATTTTCTAAATTTGTTTGGATTTTTTGAGGACAAGCTCGTTACAGACCAATTCAATTTTAAGCATTTTTTAATTAAGTTATATCCAATAAAACCTGTTCCACCAGTTATTAAAATTTTTTTACTCAAGATGTTCTTTATTTCTAATTTTTTTTTCTAAAATTTCTTTATCTCTAAGAGTGTCCATACATTGCCAAAATCCCTCATGTTTAAAAGCCAGCATCTCCCTCATTTTTGTAGCCTTTTTAAAAGGTTCTTGTTCAAGAAAAGTTTGATCATGTTTAATGAAGCTTAAAAATTTTGGTTCAACAACTAAAAAACCACCATTAATCCATCCTGAATCTAGTAAATTTTTTTCTCGAAAAAATTTGACGTAATTTCCCTTAACTTTAATTGCTCCAAATCTAGCTGGGGGACGAACGGCAGTTAAGGTTATCAATTTTTTATTTTTTTTATGAAATTTAATCAATTTTCTTAAATTTATATTAGATAAACCATCTCCATAAGTTAGTAAAAAAGGTTCATTTAAATATTTTTTTAATCTTTTTATTCGCCCACCTGTCATCGTATTTTTTCCTGTGTTTATAAGATTAATTTTCATATTTTTTGGAATTTTTACTTTTTTAAAATAATTTTTAATCAAATGCCCTTTGTAACCTAAAGCAATAAGAAATTCCTTGTGTCCATATCTTGCGTAATGATCAATAATTCTATGAATAATTGGTTTTCCACAAATTTTAATCATGGGTTTTGGAATTACTTTTGTATATTCAGAAATTCTTGTACCCATTCCACCAGCTAAAATTACTACTTTCATTTTTCTAAAAAATTTTTAATTACTTGATTTAAATCTTTAGGTCTTGGCAGATCATTATCAGCTAAATTTATCTTTATATCTACTTCAAGAAAAGATGGCCCTTTATGAGCTAGAAAAGATTTGATTGTTTGATGGGCTCTACTCTTTTGATTTAAATAAAAATATTTCTTATAGCCTATAGATTTTGAAAATAATTTTAAATTAATATTTTCAATATTTGTAGTTTGTCCTCCAACAGACTCATGAGCATTATTATTTAATAAGATATATTTGAAATTTTTTTTTGCATATTTAGATATTGAGACTACTGATCCAAGGTGCATTAAAAATGATCCATCACCATCTAAACAAATAACTTTCTTATTAGTCTTCAATGAGTATCCTAAACTCACAATTGAAGTATGCCCCATGCCACCAACCATATAAAAAGGATTTATATTCAAATTATTAACTTTAATCTTGTTGTATAATTCTCTTGATAAATAACCTGTAGAAGAAATAAATTTATAATTTTTATTTACACATTTAAGAAGCTCTTCAATAAAGATCGATCTAGTTAAAAATTTACTACTGATTTTTTTTTTAATTTTCTTTTTTGGCGCACTAGTCTTTAATGTATTTTTTTTAATTAAAATTGCGACAATTTCTTTATTTTTTCTTGAGTAATTAATTAATTTTTTAATTTCTTTTAAATGAGTTTTTTGTTCTAAAACTATGTGTTTTATTCCACATAAGTTCAAAAATTGCTTTGTAACTTTGCCCTGTGCTAAATGCTGTGGCTCATCTTTTAAATTTAGCGCACCTCTCCAACCGATTATTAAGAATAAAGGAATTTTATAAACTTTTTTGTGGGCAATTGAAATTAGTGGATTTAAAGAATTTCCTATGCCTGAATTTTGCATATACACAGCTGGAATTTTTTTAGTTGATAAGTAATAGCCTATACCTGCAGAGACAGCAGATCCTTCGTTAGGTAATATTAAATGTTCAAATTTTTTCTCAGTACCTAAACAGTTTGTAAAATTTTTTAACACTGAATCAGGTACCCCAGCATAAAAATTAATTTTATTTTCCTTGAGGAATTTTATTAAATTTCTAACATCTATCATTTAAAACAAAGCATATATAGTTAATTCAAAGTTGTTGTTGAAGGACTGTCTTTAAACCAGCTATATACTTTTTTTGATTTTCTCCAATTTTTTCCATATGTATAATTTAAATAATCTAAATAAAAAAATGGCACAATAATGTTTTGACCAAAAAATTTTATTTTCTTAAGCTTGGATATGAATTTTAAAGGATGAGAATATCCAGCCTTTTTATAAAACATTTTGTTATTAATTAAGCTTCTTTTAATTAATTTAAAATAACCCTCAGAAAAGGATAATGATTTTACAATTAATTTGAATTTACCTTTATATGATTTTGAAAAAGATAAAACTTCAATAAATCTCATTATAAGATTTTTGGGTATATACCATTCGGTTTGAACATATCTATTTTTTTCATCTAAGTTATAAATATTTATATCAACATCTCTTCCTCCTCTTTTTTTAAAAGTAATTAAATTATCATTTTTAAAAAATTTTTTTTTTCTAAAAAAACCATTTTTTTTCATAATTTTTTCTATTAAACTTTCATCAAAATCTTTTTCTAAAATAGCTAAATCAATATCAGGATCCCAAGGAATTAACGATTGGTCTCTAATGATTCCAAGTAATGTACCTTGACATACCCAATAATTAATTCTTAATTTATTAAAAATATTTATTGTTAATATAAAGTTAGGGTCAATTTTTAAAAAATTTTTTATCAAATTAATTAATATTATATATGTTGATATATAAAAATAATGATATAAATGTAATTTTATAAATGTCTAATCAAAAAAAAACAGTTTATGTTCCTTTAGCTGTAGATTTTATTCATAGTGGTCATTTAAATGTAATAAATATTGCAAAAAAGTATGGGAAAGTAATTATTGGTCTCTTAACTGATGAAGCTATTTCACAGTATAAAAGATTGCCAATTTTAAGTTACAAAGAGAGACTAAGAATAGTCTCAAATCTTAAAAATGTCAGTGAGGTTGTTGAGCAAAAAAACTGGGATTACACTGATACTATAAAGAAATTAAAGCCAGATTACTTTGTACATGGAGATGATTGGAAGAAAGGAGTCCAAAAAAATACACGTCTTAAAGTCATTAAAGCTCTAAAAAAATATTCTGGTAAATTAATAGAACCAAAGTACACAAAAAATATTTCATCTAGTTCTATTAAAAGAAAAATTTATGAAAATTTAACCCCAGATCAGAGAATTTCTATTTTAAAAAGGTTAATTAATTCAAAAAAATTTATTAAAGTTATTGAGGCTCACAATCCTCTATCTGCACTAATTGGAGAAAAAACAAACTACAAAAAGGGAAATAAAATAAGAGAATTTGACTCTCTTTGGTCCTCAAGTCTTGCTGATTCATTAACACGTGGCAAGCCTGACAATCAATCTGTAGACTACTCAACTAGAATTGCTGGATTAAATGAAATTATGGATGTAACCACAAAACCAATAATATTTGATGGAGATAATGGAGGTGAAATGCATCATATTCCTTATTTAATCAAAACTTTAGAGCGTTTAGGAACATCTGCAATTGCTATTGAGGATAAAATTGGTGTAAAACAAAATTCATTATTTTCAGACCAGTCATCGTCAAAACAAGACAAAATAAATGATTTTTGCAAAAAAATAAAATTAATACAAAAAACAAAAAAATCTGAAGATTTTTTATTAATTGCCAGAATTGAAAGCCTTATAATGAATAAAGGACTTAATGATGCACTAAAAAGAGCTGTAGCTTATTCTAGAGCAGGTTGTGATATGATATTAATCCATAGTAAATCCAAGGATACAAAAGAATTATTTCAATTTTCAAATAAATTTAAAAAAAATAAATTTTTTAAACCTTTGGTTTGTGTTCCTTCAACATACTCCCATGTTAAAGAAAAAGATTTGATCAAAAATCATTTTAGTGTCGTAATTTACGCAAACCAATTACTTAGAAGTATCTACCCATCTATGGTTGAAACAGCTAATAGTATACTTAAAAATGAAAGATCTAAAGAAAGTGAGAAAAAGTTAATGTCTGTAAAAAAAATAATTAGCTTAATTCCTCCTGTTGATTAAATCACAACTAAAATTTTTTATTTTTTTTTCCTTTGATAAACTTGGAAACGAATCTTAATTTTGATGATGAAATATTTTTTGTATAAGGAATGTCTATAACTTTACCTTTCCATTTAAACATCGTTTTCAATAATTTTGATCTTACGTCGGACTGAACATTTTTTTTCCAATCATCACCATGCATAAAAATTTCAAATTTATAATAATTTGCATATTCAACATATTTTAGTCCATCTAAAGGTATTACTTTATCTACACATTTAATTTGTTCTAAAATTTTCTTTCTGTTTTTAAAGCTTATTAAAGGTGATCTTTTTTTATAGCTTTTAATTCCTCTGTCAGTCATTAAGCCAACAATAACTGTCCCATATTTTTTGGCTTTTAAAAGAATATTAATATGACCATGATGAAATAAATCTGCAGCCATCGGTACAAAAACAAAGGGTCTTTTTAGTTTTTTTAGAGAATGCATTTATTTTAAAATTTAATATTTTTTATATATTATTTCTACAAATTATCATATTAATTAGTCAATGATATCTAATATAAAATTTAGAAAAATTCTTAACGATCTTAAAAGAAGACCTGAAGACGCTGCCAAAGATTTAAGTATTAGTAAAAAAAAAATTAATGCCATCTTATCTAATAAATATAAGCTTGATTTTAAAGTTATTCAAAAAGCAGTAAATATTTGGCCAGTAAATTATGGAGATTTTTTTTCTTTCACAGATGACACCAAGCATGGTTTTAAAGTAATGAGAGCAGATCAATCTAATAAATCTCAGAGAATTATGAGCAGGAGTGGAAATCCTTATTATCTATACAAAGATACTATAACTAGCAAACTGTCCCCATTTAAACCTGAACTAATAACTGAATTGGCGATTGTGAATGATAACAAACCAGAAAACCCTTTAGTAAAATTTAATAATGGTCATTTCTTACATCAATTCACATATTTTATAGGTCCAGTAAATTTTTACTATATTAAAAATAAAAAAAAGATGGTTGCAAAAATGAATACTGGAGATTCAATGTATATTAGTCCTTATGTAGAACACTCTTTTACTACAAGAAAAAATAGTAAAAAAATTTTAGGAAAAATACTTGCACTTACATATTCTGACCGTATAGATAACGAAACTTTAAATGAACTATCTGCATTAGGTTTTAAGGTTGCAAATAAATATAGATTAAATTTAAAAAATAAAAAATTATCTTTCTGGGCTAATTTAGATAATATATTTAAAATTTCTTCTCTAACCTATGATGAATTTTATAGATTTACTTCTATTAATTTAAAAAGATTAAAGAAAAAAAATAATATTCCTGATCAAAAATGCTTAATAAAAATATCAAATTTTTTAAATATTAATCTAAGAGATTTGCTTCCTCCCATATCATCAATTGAAGTTAAGATAAAAAAATATAAAGAAAACAAGAGGTGGTATTATCCATCAAATAAAAATAAACAATATTTATTTAACGAATTAGCAAATATACCACTTTTACCATATTCACGAGGTTATGAAGTTTCTATTTTAAGTGACAAAAAAGATAAATCATTCTTTGAATTGCCATCTCATCAATATATCTACAATATTGGTAACACTAAAATTGAGTTTACTATTGAAAATGAAAATGGATATCTTAAACCTGATGACTCTCTTTATCTAAAACCAAATCAAAAACATCAATTTTTTAAAAAAGGTAAACTTCTTATTTTAAGACTTGGCGGAAGAATTTCTGGTGACAGCTTATATCAATTGTCGATGATATCAGAACAAAATTTAAAAAAATTAATTAATGATAATAAACCATGGTTTAATAAATAGACTTATTTAATGTTTTGCTAATAAAGTTAAAACTTATCTTTAAACTTATTTAAAATAATAATTTCGGTAATATTGCCAAATAAATAAATTATTTTTTTTATCAAAAATAAAATTAAGATAATATTAATAAAAAAAATTTTTTCATTTATAATCTCAATAAAAATTATCAAACTAATTAAATCAAGCGTTCTAGCTCTATCATCTAAAAAATTTCTCAAAAATAATTTTAAGAAATAAATTAAGTTTTTTTTTACTTCTTTTTTCGGATTTATTTCGGTTAAATTATCTTTATCAAAATTAATTTTTTTGTTTAAAATTTCGTAAAATAATTGATGATACCCAAATAGTTTGAAATCAATCAAGCTAATTAAGAAAATAAATAAAAGAATTTTTACATAAATTATTTCTTGAGTAAAATTAAAACTAATCATACCCAAACCAAAAATAAAACTATAGTACCCGACATGGGAACCCCAGACATCAGTTATATGTCCAATATTACTTGTTCTATCAGTAATTCTTGCCAACAAACCATCAGTAGCATCTAAAGCTCCTTTTAAAATAAAAATTACTAATCCAATAAATATTAGTGATGTATCATTAAAAGCCATTAATAATCCTGATAAAAGTCCAAGAAAAGCGTAAAAAATTGAAACTTGATTTGGTGTAATTTTTGTAAACTGCAGAAGATAAACTAAGATATTCGAAGTCTCAATATAATATCTGAGTTTAAAAGTAGTATAAGGTGATCTAAACCAATCATCAATATCTACAGAAAATTTTTTTTCCTCAACTTTTCTGTGTTCATAATTAATTTTTCTTATCTCTTTAAACGTCTTCATGTAAAAATTTTTTCATTAAATTTTAATATTTGAGAATAGCTTATTTCTATTGGATTATTCTTTAATCTATTAATATTGATTGCTTTTTTTTGTTTAACTAAATTAAATAATCTTTTTTGGATTTTAAGGTTAATTTTTGAAAATTTTATTATAGCATTAATCTTATCTAAGATTTTTTTTTCATTTTTAACACCTAAAGCTTTTTTTAATAAATTTATTCTATATTCAAATTCTTTTTTATATCTTTTTTTTAATAAGTATTTATTTTCTAAATTATATTCTAATACTGATGGTAAATTCATCATCACAGAAATACCGTGGTATAATTTAAATGTTGAAGATATATAGTATGATAAAGCATGAGGAGCACCCGTTGAAGTAATTGCAATAGCTTTGCCAGAAAAATTTCCAGCTATTTGCATATTTCTAATTGCTTTATAGTCATTTGTTGAAAAAAATTTTTTATAATTCCTTAATATTAGAGAAATAGATAATTGAGAGTATTTTTGACTTTTTTTATTTGACTTAAAAGAGATAAGAGACTCTATCGATTGACTTAAACTATCAAATGCTGATGAAATTTTAAGTTTCTTATTTGAGTTTGAAATTAGTTGAGGTTGATAGCTGTAGTTATCGGGAATTAAAGATTTATCTCTCAAATTATACTTAATTTTGTTTTTATAAAGAACTGCACCAGGCGTTACTTCAGCACCAGATCCTGTAGTTGTTGGAACTATTAATAGCTTTCTAAATTTTCTAAATCTAACCTTTTTTTTTAAAATCAAATTTAAATTGTTTATATGAATAGATGCGTTTGCTATTTTAGAATAATCTATTACACCACCTCCACCAATTGCTATAATTAAATCTGGAGAAAAAATTTTTATTTCTTTGATAATTTTTTTTAATTCCAAGATATCAGGTAAAAAATTTTTTTTTTTAAACATTCTGATTTTCTTATTTTTTGTAATTTGATTTATAAATAAATTTATTTTTTTCTTTTTTGCAATATTAGATCCAGTTAAAATAAATATTTTTCTTATTTTATCTGAAAAAGTGATTTTATCATGATAAGACATTAATATTTCATTTTTCTAATTTTCTTAATATTTTTGTATGAAATCTTTCTGATTTCTGTTGAGCTAATTCTAGAAGTTCTTTTGAAAATTAGAAGCTTTTGTCTTGAAATTTTATTTGCATTATCATGACCGTGAACTAATAAATCTAATTTATTTTTTTTTAAAAATTTTTCAGTTATATTAAAATTTGATTTAATAACTTTAGAAACGTATTTAATCGACTCTAATATTTCTTTTCTTCTTTTAAAATTTAGTTCAGGTGTAATATTTTTATATTTTTTAATTTCAGAGTCTGAAGTTAACGCAACAATTACTCTTCCAAACTTACTGGCTTTTTTGAGCAATCTTACATGTCCATGATGTAAAATTGAACAAGACATATCTACACAAATTCTTTTATCCATTATATTTTAATATTTTTATTAATATCTTCTGGATTAATATCTAAGTGACCTGACCCTAGATGAAAAACTAAAGAACCATTATTTTTTACTCTGGGTTGATATAAGATTAAATTTTTTCTTTTTTTAACTTTTCTGCTTATAAAAGTACAAATATTCGGCTGATTTTTCTTTGGGTAAATAATGTAATCTTTGTATTTATTCATAAAAAAATTTTTGTTTTTAACAACTTTTCTTTTAAATTTAGTATAATTTTTTAATACAAATTCTAATGATTGTATTGTGCTATTAGGTCCAGTCATTTTTTTATTTATATGATTATTAATATCAAGCATGAAAGAGTTAATTTTGTTTTTAGGATCTGCTTTATATCCAACAAAACAAGCTCCAGTAAAACCAAATAATGATTTGCAAGAGCTAAATGCCAAAACATCTGCAAAACCATGATTTTCTTCGATACCTATAGAAGCAGTAGCATCCAAAAATAGTTTAGACTTTAAACTTCTAGATCTCTTTTTTAAATCTGTTATATCCACCTTAAAGCCTTTGCTAGTTTCGGTATAGCATGAACAAATCCAATCATATTTTTTCTTAACATTTTTGAGCGACTCATATTTGACTAAATCTAGTTTTTTTATAAATTTGAAATTTTTTTTTGACATTTTTAGAATTGAATAAATTCTGTCTGAATAATATCCTGTTTGAACAACCAAAACATTGCCTTTAACAAAATTTAATAATCCAATTTCAATTGCTAAACTTGCCGGGCCTTGCACTGCAACTACTTTTTTTTGTCCTGATATTTTTTTTAAGAGTTTAATAACTCTTTTATATTGATTTTCAAAATCTTTATCACCTCTGCTGAAGTGAGCACTTAGGCCATATAGATTTTCAATTGGAAAACTTGGGCTAGGTGTAAAAATTTTTTTATAATTTTTTTTTCTTATAAAATTTTTTAAAGATAAATTTTTCATATTTTATATTTATTATGATAATTAAGAATTTGTTTTTTTGTTAATAGATTTATGCGACTTTTATAGTTCATATTCTTATAAAATTCCTTATACCATTCAATAGTTAATTTTACAGCTTCTGGAACCTTTAATCTTGTATTCCAGCTCAAAATTTTTTTGGCTTTATCTGTATTTAAAACTAATAAATCAGTCTCATTTTTTATTGAATTTCCAACTTTTATCCACTTAAAGCCAGACCAATTTTTTTTGATATGTGTTAAAATTTTACCAACCGAAACTATTTCACTATTACTTGGTCCAAAATTAAACGACTCACCATTCATTTTTTTATTTAAGCTTAATTTTTTTGCTAATCTTAAATAACCATTCAATATTTCTATTACATGTTGCCATGGCCTAGTAGCTTTTAGATTTCTAATCTGGACTTTTTGACCATTTTTAATTGATTTTATACAATCAGGAATAATTCTGTTTTCACTCCAATCTCCACCACCTATTACGTTTCCTGCTCTAGCTGTTACAAGTCTATGTTTTGTATTTTTAAAAAATGAATTAAAATAAGATTTAAATGCAATTTCTGTTGCTGCTTTAGACGCACTATATGGATCTATTCCGCCTAATATATCATTTTCTTTATAACCTTTTATTTTTTCAAAATTTTCATAACATTTATCACTAGTAATGATAACACAAACACAGCTTTTTTTTTGTTTTCTAATTGTTTCTAAAATGTGAAGTGTTCCTATTAAGTTTGTTTTCCATGTATCAAGGGGCATTTCATAAGATTTTTTGATTAATGCTTGAGCAGCAAGATGAAAAACTATATCAGGTTTAAATTTCAGAATTTTTTTTTCTACTTTTTTTTTGTCTAAAATATCTAAAAAATTATTCTTAATTTTTTTTTTTAAATTTAATATTTCGAATAATGATGGCTTTGTTGAAGGTTTTAATGAAAGACCCATCACTTTGGCACCCAAAAGATATAAATAATAACTTAACCATGCACCCTTAAATCCTGTGTGACCTGTAACTAATATCTTTTTATTTTTAAAAAAATTACTACTCATTTGAAAATTTAATCTTTGTATTTATTTGCTCTCTTTAGCTCCTTTTTAAATTCTGTAAGAGTTGTTTTTTTTATTCATTTTTGTGTAAGAATATAAACATATTTGTTAATTAATTACCCTAATTTTAATTTCTTATTTTCAAGTCTGTAAATTTTTTTCATCATTTTTGCTAATTCTAAACTATGTGTAATAAGAATAATTGTTAAATTAGGATAATTAGCCAAAATATTCTTAATTATTTTTTTTGAAGTTTTGTTATCAATAGCATTTAAAGACTCATCAAGTATTAATATTTCTCTATTAAAGTATAAAGCTCTTGCGATGCCGATTCTTTGTTTTTGTCCACCGGATACCTTTAGTCCACCTTCTCCTAATAATCGTTTATTTTTATTAGATTTTATAAAAGAATTTAAACAACAAATCTTTTTTAATTTTTTAATTTTATCTAAATCTATTTTTTTAAAATGATCTTCTAAAGAAATATTTTTTTCAATCGATTTATCAAAAATATAAATATACTGAGGACAATAACTTATGATATTTTTAAAAAAATAACTTTTGATGTTACTATCATCTACTGTTATTTTACCTTTTTCTGGTGATAAAAATCCTAGTAAAATGTCAATTAAAGTGCTCTTTCCTGAACCACTATTTCCCATGATAGAAATTTTTTCACCTTTTCTAATTTTTAGATTTAAGTTTTCAAATATAAGTTGATTACTATCTTTATTTTTATAGTTAAATTTTACGTTTGAAATATTTATTTTATTATCAAATTTTTGTATTTCTTTTTTATTATTTAAATCTTTAATTTTTAATCTTTTAGCAAAGTTAAAAATATCCTCGATTGCAGGCATAGAATATTTTCTTGAATTATATGCATGAATAATCTTATTTAATGATGGTAGAATTCTAATTATTGCTCCTGTCACTAAAGTAAGTTTTACAATAATATCTGACGAACTATTATTTTTTAACAATACAAAAAGAAATATTGATACCGTTAATACTGCTATTGCTTCAAAAAATAGTTTTGGTATTTTCTGTATCACATAATATTTTTTCAAAAATTCATGAATTTTTTCATTATTTTGATTAAAATCATTTTCAAAAATACTTTCCCTATTATATATTTTAATTTCTTTTATTCCTCTATCTGTTTCTAATATTGTTTTAGTTTTCTTTAATTCAAATTTTTGTCTTGAAGCACCTAGATTTTTAATATTCTTGTAGAAAAAAAAATAAAAAATTGAAATACACAATATAACAAGTGAAAGAATTATTATTACTTCCTCAAGTACAAAATATAACAAAAATAAAATTAATGAGGTTAATATAATAAGTTCGGTAATATAGACAACACTTGAAATAAGATAAACTTGAAGAATAGCCAATTCACTTCCCAATTTTGTAAAAAAATTTGAAGAACTTTCATTTATATAGAATTCATATTTTTGAAATAAAAATATTTTATAAATTTTTTTCGAGAAATCTCTTAGTGTTTTAAAAATTAAATTTGCCTCTAAATGATGAAAAAATAATAGAAACAAATTTTTAAAAATAAATATTGAAGGCAATAAAATTATACAAAAATATAAAAAACCATCCTCAGTGAACGTACCAAAACCAATAGATGAAAAAAAATCGTTAAATTTAAGATAAATGGATCTATCAAGTAAACTTGATACGATGGGAATTAAAAGACCCAATCCTAAAACCTCCATAATTGAAGCAAAAATTGATGTAAAAACTAAAATTGAAAAAAAAACTTTTTTTTTAAACCCTAGAAGATTCAATAGTCTGTACATTTAAGTTAATTAGCTATATTTTAAATTTTAATATTTTGTTCAAATATTGAACACCTAATGATATACTAATTTATAAAGTTGTAAAGACTTATGAAACTAATTCATTTATCAGGCATAGAAAGATATTTAAAAACTTCAAAAAATTCTAATATCATTTTGAGCTGGAACCAAAATAATGATTATTTTAAGCATTTTAAAAAAAAGGAAATTTTTTACGTTTCAAACGTTTGGCAAAAGAATAAATTTAAAATTAAAAATAAAGTTATAAAACTAAGAAAAAAAATTCTTCCACAATTAAAAAAACAACTTAATTTAATTAATAAAATCAACTACTCAAAAAAAGAGTGGGAAATACTACTTGAACCTTGGTTATTTTTTTATCTCTATTCAATGTATTTCAGATGGATTGTAATAAATAAATTAATTTCAAAATATAAAAATTTTCGTTATTTTGAAATTAAAACTAAAAAAAATATTCCTTTCTTTGACACTTTGCAATATGCAGAATTAATAATTAATGATGATGTATACAATCATTTATTGCTTCAAGATATATTAAGATTTAAAAAGATAACTAAAGGTAAAATTAAAACTAATTATAACTTCACTTTACAAAAAAAAAGATTAACCAGTAAAATTTTTACACGGATTAAAAACAACCCTTTATTTATCCTTTATGAAAAAATAATATCTAAAATTTTTAATATCAAAATTTTAATTAATCTTAGAACTAAAAAAATTAATTTTCTGAAACTTTGTTTTAAATTAAATGTTATTCCTTTTAAAGGTCTAAGTATATTTAGTAGAGATAAACTAATTTATATTTCAAATAGAAATGATTTTAATAAAATAAAAAGGTTAAAATTGAAAATTGAAATGAAAAAAAAAGATAATTTTGAAAAATATATAATTCATAGAATTCAAAACGATATTCCAAGAGTATTTATCGAAAACTTTTTCGATATAAAAAAAATGCATGCAAATGAACTCTCAAAAACAAATATAGTAGTAACAGATACCATGCATGTTTATAATCCAATTTTTAAATCTTGGTTAGCTTATAAGAAAAATTTGAATAAAGAATTTAAGATTATAACATCCGATCACGGAGGAATGTATGGTGGACTACAAATATATGATTATAACCTTGCTATCTCCACGATTGATTTTAAAAATCAAACAAATATCAATAAAAAACAATTAAGTTTGCCGTGCTTATTTTTAAACAAACATAAATTTAAGTTAAAAAATAAAATTTTACTTGTTTGTAAAGATATTCCCAAATATCCAAGAAGTGCTTTAAGTGGGCCAATTTGCGATGAGATAAATTTTGAAATTAATCAAATTAAAAAAATGATTAAATATATTGATAAAAATCTTAAAGATAAAATTTTTATTCGACCATACTTAACACAAAGTGGCTGGAGACCAGATAAAGAATATAAAAAAATTATAGGAGTTGAGAAAATTGCATACTCAAATAATTTATATTCAAAATTAAAAGAGGAAGCGTTTATTAAAATTGTAACTTATCCACAAACAGCTTTCCTGGAATGCCTTATAAACGGACCAACCTTTTTATTATTTGATCCAAAGTATTATAATGATTCAAAACAAAATGAAAAATACATGAAAATTTTGTTTAAAAATAAAATTGCTTTTAAGAGTGGAGAACAATTAGCAATTCATTTAAATCAAATAGAAAAAAATATTTTGTCCTGGTGGCAACAAAAAAAAATTCAAAATAGCGTCAATCTATTCATTAATAATACAAGTATTTATAATGATAATCCAACATCAGAATGGGCTAAAAATTTAAAAAAAATTATTTAATGATAATATTAAAACTTAGTTACAATTAGTATTATGTTGCAGATTTTTCATAATTTGAGCTAATATCATAATTGTTTTCTAAAACTCTTAAAGTATTTAGGATTTTTTTCGAAACATCTTTGCTTGGATGGCAAAAATTATTTTTATTCACAAAAATATTCTTGTCAATATTTCCATCTATTTTACTTATAATTTTTTCTTTAAATTCAACATAATTTTTAACTTTTGCTGACAAAATATATTCATCATTTGGAATGAAGCTGGTATTTTTTAAGTTTGGGTCAAGAAAATAACACTCTTTACCATGCCCTATAAATTCAAACCCTAAAGTAGAACTCCAAGTACATAGTGCTTTTGCCTTATCAGCAAGATAATAGGTATCCGAAATTTCTTTCGTACTATCTACAATAGTGTAAACATTTTTAGATTTATCAAAAAGTTTTATAACTTTTTGATCAGTTAGTATTTTTTTTAGTTTAATACAAATTTCAAATTTTGGATATTCTTCAGAAAATTTTTTTATCCATTCAAAATGAGTGTAATAATCATCAAAATAAGAATTATAACCAGAATGTGCATTTCCATTATGATTGCTTGCAAAAACCAATAAATCATATGATTTAAATTTGTTTTTGTCTTTTCTTCTGTAGAGCTCTCTTTCCATAAAAAGTGATCCTACTGGAACTATCTTAATGATATTTCCTCCTAATTTTTTTGCATAATCTGCAGTTCTGTCACCTAATGTAAATAAAAGATCAGTATTAATATACATACCAGGACCATTTACTTGTAAAATATTTTTTTGAATCACAGAAGATATTTTTCCGCCATACTTGTGAAAAATTTCATTTTTTATAGCTGAAGTTCCGTAATGTCTTTCTTGAATAAGATATTTTGCTTTGACAAAATTAAATACAGTCTCATATCTAATATAGGTTAAAGTGAGTCTAGTTATGAGTGGAAATAAATTTGTTTTTATTTTTACAGATTTATAAAGCGTTATAAAAAAAAGCTTTAGATAAAACAGAAATGTATTACATGTTTTTTTACTAAGTATACAACCAAAATATTTATTAAAAATGAAAGTTTTATACTCACTATCTAATTTTACAGGAGAAATAAAAATACTATCACATATTTTATTTATCTCATCAAATCTTTCAGGAGAAGCACCATGTGAAATATCATCAATACATAATTCACACTCAATATTTTTATTTTTTTTTTTTGAGAAAATACGAATATAAGAAAAAAAAATAATAAACTTTATAGTGTCTTTTAAAATATTTTTTAATTTAAAACTTTCATTAAATCTTCCTTTAAAGTTTATAAATTGCCTGAAAACAAAAATTTCAGAATCAAATTTTAAAGATTTAAGTGATATTTTTGTTTGTAATGAAAACCATTTAAGTAAATCATTTACATCTTTTTTGCGAGTAAAATCTTCTATTGCCTTTTTTAATTCTATATTTAATATTTCAATAGATTTATTTCTATCAAGTTGAAAATTTTGGATTTTAGTCATTATTTTTTTTAGAATTAAACAACCATTTTACTGGTTTGTTTAATGAAAAACTTCCATAAATAAAAACTCTTTTGCCATTATTTTTTGGCATAAATTTAGAGACACCATGGTACGAGTTAGGAGAGGAAATAAAAAATAAGCCTTGACTTTTTTTTGGCTGAAATTTGTTAATTAATTTTACAAATTTTTTTTTTGGAAATCTGGGATATGAAGAAAATTTAGAACCCCAATCTTTTTTTGTTTTAAAAATTTCTAGAATTCCACCATTTTTCTTGGGAATTGAATTTAGATATATCAAAAAATTAATAATTCTTGTCGATCTGTCTCTATGTGGTTCTCTAAAATATCCAGTTTTAGACATTGAAAAATCTATATCGAGATTTACTACATTTCTTTTTTTATCTTTTAACTTCTGCTTCGTTAAAATTTTTCCTTTTTGATTCCCAAAATTAATTTTGGAATATTTTAAATTTTTGATCTGAAAATTCCAATTGTTGTTTTTAAAATTATTTTTAAAAATTTTAAGTAGTTTATTTAAAGTAGAGCGTGAGTTTAAAGAACTATATAATTTTCCTGCATCTTTAGATGAAGATAAAAATTTTTTAAAATTATTTGAACCTTTGTTTATCCTATTTCTTCCATTCATTACTAAATCATCAAATTCTTTTTGTCTCTCTATAGCTTTTTTTAAATTGATGCATGATTTTTTGGAGATAAAATTATCAATTTTAATCAATGGAAATGAAGAATTTGGGTAGCTTAATTTTCTTAAATTTATCATATCAAAAGTTAATTAAATAAAGACTTATAAATGCTCTTTTTAAAAAAAGTTAAATCTTCTTTATCATCGATATCAAACCCTTTTCCTTTTTCAGTTATAAATGGAACGGGTTTGCTACATAATCGATCATTATTTTTAACGTATACATTTTTTTTAGCAATAAAAGCTGCACTATTAACAGCATAATGTTTTTTTAAATCCTGTGTTCGTGGCCATTTTTTTTTAAAATAATTATGGGATATCCATTCATATTTATTATTCATTATAAATGTGCCTACCAAATCAGCACTAAAAGAACTATTATGTTTGTCTTTAGATTTTAAGAAATCCTTAATAAATTTTTGATAGCATTTGTGATCAAAACAAGGACTAGTTACATGCGTCCACAGTATGTATTCCCCCATGCAAATTTTAGGCACTAATTTTATAAGTTTATCCAAGCAATCATCAGTTGATAACTCCCTCGATCTATGATGAATCTTAATCCAACTAAATTTTTTTAAATAATTCTTTATTTTTTTACAATCTGTAGAAAAAATGAATTCTACCTCAATTTTTTGTTCTTTTTTTAAGGCATCTCTTAGATTCTTAAAATGGTTAACTTTAATTTCAGTTAAACCATATTTAAATTTTCCAATTTTTTTTATATTCTTATTTTTAATTCTTTTGCTATTTTTTCTAATAGGAATAAAAAAACTAATCATATAACCAAGGGTTTATTTGTTTTACAGGTAGAAAAGTTTTTGTTAAAGACTCGACTTTAAGTCCAGCCTTTAAAACTTTTTTAAGACAATCCTCAGTTTCTTGCATAATAACCCTACCTTTTTCATTATCATTTTGTCCATCAAAAAATGCTACTAACATTTTTTTTAAACCTGACTTAATTAGTACAGAACCTGCTAGCATAAGAGGATTGACTGCAACACTATGGGATACTATTATTTTATTTTTTGGTTTAAAATTTATCTTTTCAGGCATAAAATCCTTTTCAATTATAATCCCGTTTATTCCTGAATTTTTAAAGAAATTTTTTTTATTTGTTTCTTTAATTTTTTTAATCTCACTTCCACTTAATATCAAAATTAATTGATTCTTAATTTTAATTTTTAAACTTAAAAAATTGAATAATGCATTACTTCCACTGAGTATTATTGGTGTTTTTTTATTTATCTTATTGAAAAGTTGTGCACCAAATTCTTTTAAACTGGGAGCACCACCAATTAGTATTGGTATACTCAATTTTGATTTATTTAGTTTTAAATTTTTAACATTGGTATACTTAATTTTTTTTAAATTTTGTTTTGAAGCTGAAATCGCATTTACTGCAATACCTGGGTCAAGCCGTCTTTTTTGAATCAAGTCCATCATTTCATTTTGAGAGTATCCTGCTCTAGCTGCATAAGCATAAGCATATGAGCCACCCCATTTCATTTTTGATTTCATTTGTTCAAATTTCTCAATTAAATTGTTTATGTCAAAACTTGAAATTTTTGGTTTTATTTTTGTTTTGACCGCTATCAGCATTTCAGTCTCAGCATTTCCAGCTCCTCTACCCATCCCTTTAAAGGTGGTGTCAGCTATCTCACAACCAGCATCTATAGCCGCAAGAGTATTTGCTAATGCTAAACCACAATTATTGTGGAAATGACAACCTAGTTTTATATTATCTTTTTGTAATTCATTTACAAATTTGTATATTTGATTTGGAAGTAGAGAACCATAACTATCAACTAAAGCAACAGCATCAACTTTCCCCTTAAGTTTATTTAAAATTTTATTAGAAAAATTTAAATCATCAAACCATTTATTAAGGTACATTAAATTTATGTAAAATGAAATTTTCTTAAATTTTTTTTTTGCTAGTTGTATATAAGGTAAAAATTTTTCTACTTCATAAGGTGAAATTGCAAATCTTATTCCATCAATAAATTTGTTATTTTTTTTTTATCAAATCAATTAAATGTTTTGAGTCTTTTATTTCTTTAGTGTTTATCATCACAAAGATTTTTTGTTTTTTATTAATAATTTTCCTACAACTAGAAATGATACTCTCATTCAAATGATAAAAAGGACCATTTAGATCTTTAGCATCAGATAAATATCCTAGCTCAATCATTGAAATGGGTAATTTTGAAACAGTTTTTAAATATTGTACAACCAAATCATCAGTGAAATTCCAATTAGTGTAATATCCTCCGTCTCTTAAAGTGCAATCTAAAATTTTCATATTATTTTATAAGTAAAATATATACATTAAAAAACTTTACAGTTCAACTATTGAACGCTATAGTGTTCAAACTATGAACAAAAACAATGATTTTTTAAATATTTTAAGAAGCATAGCTAATCATCCTGAATCATCTCAAAGAAGTTTAGCCAAAAACATTGGATTAAGTTTGGGAAAACTAAACTATTGTTTAAAAGCGCTCAAACAAAAAGGTTTAGTAAAAGCAAAAAATTTCAAAAATAATAAAGATAAAAAGAACTATATTTACATATTAACTCCAAAGGGAATTAGCGCAAAAACTAAACTAACAATAAATTTTATGAATTTAAAAATGAGAGAATATGATGAACTAAAAAAAGAAATGGAAAAAAATCAAGATAATAAAAAAAATTTATAAAAATTTTCTAAAGAACTTTGAGTATGAATAAATGAAAAAAAAAATAATATTATATTCATCAAGTAGAGCCGATGTAGATAGATATGTTCCGATATTAAAAAAAATATTACAAGAAAAAATTTTTCAGCCTATAATTTTTTTATCATCATTCCATAAATTTAATCAATTTGGTAATTACTTATATGAGATAAAAAAACTCAAAATAAAGATAATACAGAGTAACTTTAATAAAAAATTAAAAGATACATATATTTCAAAAGTTGAGCATTATTGTTTTGATATGAAAAATCTCAGCAAAACTCTAGAAAGAAATAAACCTAGCTTTCTTATATTGCTTGGAGATCGTTTTGAAATCGTTTCAGCCGCAATGCCAGCAATTTTACAGAACATACCAATTGTTCACTTTTATGGAGGCTCAGTAACGGAAGGAGCTATAGATGACAAGATTAGGCATGCTATTACTAAACTTTCCAACATTCATTTTGTTTCTAATAAAAGGTATCTTAAAAGAATAATTCATTTAGGTGAGGAGTCTTGGAGATCAAAACTAGTAGGTTTAGATTATTTAAGTGAATTAAAAAATCAAAAACTATTAAGTAAAAAAAATTTTTATAAAAAATTTAATTTATCTCATGATAAAAAAACATTATTTGCAACATTTCACCCAGTTACATTAGAAAAAAAGGATCTTAATAATCAAATTAGAAATTTTTTAACAGCAATTGAAAAAACTAATTTTCAATGTATTTTTACTTATCCAAACTCCGATATGGGCTTTGAAATAATTTTAAAAGAAATAAAAAAACTTATAAATAAAAATAAAAAAAAATATTTTTTATTAAAAAAATTAAATATTGAGGATTATGCAAATTTAATAAAAAATTGCGATCTAGTTATAGGTAATTCTTCAATGGGTATAGTAGATACAGCAACTTTTAAAAAACCAGTGATTAATATTGGAAATCGTCAAAAAGGAAAAATACTTCCAAAAAATGTTATAAACTCCTCTCACAATTATAAAGAAATCTTAAAATGTATAAAATTTTCAGAATCTAATATTTTTAAAAAACAATTGTTAAATCTTAAAAACCCATATAGTCCAAGAGTTTATAATCTAAGTAAATTTTTATATAATTTAATGATTTCAAAAAAAAATAAAATTAATATTAAGAAATTTATTGATAAATAATATTATGCATTTTCTAAAAAATTTTAAAAAAAATATTATCAACCAAAATATTACATTAAAGGAATCTTTAATATTATTGAATGATTTTGACGAAAAATGTTTAATCATAACTGATAAAAATAATGAACTAATAGGAACACTTACAGAAGGCGATGTATTAAGATCTATAGTATCTGGTGCAAAATTCCATGATAGAATTAAGAATTTTATTAATAAAAATTCTTTTTATTTAACTAAAGATAAAATTAAAGAGCAGAAACTTCTAAATAATTTAAATATTCCAAATGATATTTCTTTAATCCCTATATTAAATGATAAAAAAAAAATAATTAAAGTATTAAAAAAAAATTTATCTAATAAAAAAGATTATAATTCAACTTTAAATGCACAAGTAGTGATTATGGCAGGAGGACTTGGAACTAGATTAAAACCTTTCTCATCTATAATACCAAAACCTCTGTTTCCATTTGAGGGAAAAGCGATTATCGAACATATAATGGAAAAATTTGATAAACATAATTTTAAAAAATTTATTATTAGTATTAATTCAAGCCAGAAAATTATTAAAGTTTTTTTTAAATCAAAAAATCAAGATAATGTTGATTTTATATATGAAAAAAATTCGTTAGGAACCGCAGGATCTTTAGGATTAATCAAAAAAGTCACCAAAAATTTTTTTGTAATTAATTGCGATAGTATAATTAATTGTAATTATAGGTCTATTCTAAACTATCATAATTTAAATAATAATGATTGCACGATTGTAGTAGCAAAAAAAAAAATTAATATTCCTTATGGTATTTTTGAGATGCAAAAGGATAAAAAAATAAAGATGATGGAAAAACCTTCTTATGATATTTTAATCAATACAGGAATGTATGTTTTTTCAAAAAAAATTTTAAAATTTATTAAAAAGAACCAAAAAATTGATATGGATAAATTTATTGAAAAATTATTAAAAAATAAATCAAAAGTTGATTTATTTCCGATTGAAAGCAAAGAATGGACTGATTTTGGAAAACTTAGTTCTTTTTCAAAAAAAGATTAATTTCAATTATTACAATTTGTAGCTTACTTTGCTAGAATTATTTTTGGGTCTATAATTTTTATAATTTTTTTTTTAATAAATTATTTAACTCATTTAAATTTTTTGAATTAATTATTTTTTTTTTAATATCAGTTATTCTTTTTTCAAATCCAAATTTATCAGATAAGAATGGTAATACTAAAATTTCTTTGTCACTTTTAATAATAAAAAAATTTTCATCACTTTCTTTAAATGTTTCTGATATTTTTTGACCCTGATTCTTTTGATCCTTAAGTTCAATTTGTAAATTTCCTTTTTTAAAAATATTTACTTTTTTTTTGAATTTATAATTAGTTTTTTTAATTCTTAAAAGCTTCTCTATGACTTTGTAAATATATTCTTCTTTAACAGATAATTTCTCACTAGGTATTGTAATTTTACCATTACCTTGAGGCAAAATAGATTTGAAACATAAATTACAAGCTTCTCTGTGATTTATAAAATATCGCTTAATATTCTTTGGAATTCCAAATGGTAATTTTTCATTAATTCTTTTAAAAGCAAATTCTAAAATACTGCCTTTACTGAATGCAACATTTGCAAATCTAGTTGATGAAACATGTATATCTGAGTTTTTTATTTTAAATAAAGCTAAGTTTTGTTCCATTATTTTTTTTGAAATTCCCAATATACTTTCTGGATAGCAAGCTTTGTCTGTTGATATTGAGAATACTTTTTTTAGTTGAAATTTTTTAGAAGGTAAAAAGTTAAATGAATTTGTTTTAAACATATAATTAATACTCTCAAAATTTTCTTCTGAACGAACATGCTTAAGAGCAGCAAAGTTAAAATAATGAGAAATTTTGTTATTCTTTATAATTAAATCAATATTTGATGAGGTTATATCTAGAACATTATAATTAACTTTTTTTTTAATATTTGGAAAGAATAAATTAATATCTCTATTTAAATCCACTAAAGAATTTTCATCTTTATCTAAGAGAGTTAATTTATCAAATTCGTAATCAAGAATTCTTTTTACAAATTCAGAGCCAATCGATCCTGCAGCACCTACAATTAAAATTTTTGAATTTTTAAGATCTAGTTTTATTTCATTATTTTCTTTTGAGGATAAAGAAAAACGATTTGAGTCAAATATTTTATATTCAATATATTTTAAATTATGCATTTTTTAAGTATTTAATTAAATTTAGTTGCTAAAATGTAATCTTGTTTTGTATCAATATCTATCATATTTTTTTTATTATTTATTACTGTTCCTTCTGTAAAATGACTGATAACAAATTTTTTAAATTTTTTAAGAAAATTAATATTTACCATAAAAAAATTTCCATTCGCTTGATATTTGTTGGAGTCAT
>MDSV01022197.1_pt1 | contig 23309 bp, 20 predicted proteins | sample 810851 | NCBI WGS metagenome assembly MDSV01 (sample SAMN05326640, study PRJNA326480) | marine metagenome | isolation source: seawater | place: Atlantic Ocean: North East | collected 2012 | reverse complement strand
ATTTATTTTATTTTATTCAAAATTGTACAAAGATAAAATAATTAATTTTGGTTTGATTAAATATAATCAAATTTTCAAAATAGTAACACAAGGATTAAGTGTTCAATTAAGAGGAGTGTCTCTAAATTTAGTATTTTTATTAGCATCTAGAAAAATTCAGCATATTGATTATACAGATAAATTAGCTGCAACACACGTATTAAATTTACAATTGTTTGAATTCGGTTTTATACTTAGTTATTCTTATGGATTAATATCATCAATATTGATTCCTAGATATAAAGATCCGACTTTTGTTATAAAACGACTTCATAAATGGGGATTTTTAGTCAGTACTATAGTTGCAACAATTCACTTATTTGGTTTCAAAATATTACGATTTTTTACTTCTGATACACAAATATTAATGCATAGTAATATGCTTATACCAATTGGAGCACTTTTTCAAGCAGTTAATACATTTACTTGTATTAATGAAGGTACTAGTCAAGGTCTCGGAATGTATAAAGTATTGGGTAGTGGCGCCGCTTTAGCATTGGCATTTTTTTCATTAATTATAAATAAAACGTCAAATTTACAAGAAATATGGGTCGGATTTATAATGTGCGCTTTGATTAGAATATATGTAAATATACATTTTATAGGTTCAAAGTTAAAAAATATAAAATCAAGAAATGACTAAATCTACATTTCTTCATTATAATGATCATCATCATTATCAAAATTTTGCCCATATTCATTTGTAAATGAATTTGGTCCAGAATCTTCTGAATATGCATTTTGTACAGTACCAATATCAAATTGTTTTTGTAATCCTTTCGCATATAGTCCGAGACTTCTGTTTTGTTGTTCTTTATTTATCTTTTGTTCAACTTTATTATTCGCATTCTTGTTATAAAAACTACTTGCCTCATCTTCGGCTGCAGATGCATATATGCTTTCAACTGTTGATTTTTGCATACTAAGATTATTTCCACAAAACTTTTGCACATTTTCAATATAATAACTAAACACTCTTTCTAATACATTTAAATAATTTGTATATTGCAATTCAGACTCTGGTTGTTCATTTATTAAATGTTGCATTAAATAGATCCAATTTTGTTTTGATGAATTTTTATTAGAATTTATTCGTATATACTCACGAAATTGTATTATATGTGGACGAATTGTTTCAATCAGTTTATCTGAAAATTCTATGTTTTTAATATAATTTCTTATTTCATATATTTCACTTAGCCAAGTATTCATTCTATCCCCATATCCTTTATCTTTTAATGTTGATAATTTTTTTGGAAATTTAAAATCAATACTAGATGTAGAAGATTGTAAAATAATATAGCAAAGATTTGATAATAAACATTTATAGTTCTTTTCTTCATTTTCATCAACTGTTTTCAATAAATACCATTTATTATCATTAATTATTTTTTTTGAATTATATAATTCCCATTGTAATAATTTTGGTTTTACAATATTATTTGCAATCTTATTTAAATGAATAGATTTTTTTGATGATTTTTCAATTAATGGTTGTTCATATTTTAATGGTTTAATATTATTTGATAATATTAATTGAGATGTTTTAATCGATTTAAATATACTATTCTTTTTTATTTTTTTAACATAAGAATATTTGTATTCATTTTCTTTGATACTGTTATATTCCCATAAAGTCTTTGAATACTTTTTTAAAGTTTTTTCGTTAAATATACTAATATCTTCAGCCCATGGTGGTATTGTTCCACCTTTCTTAAAATCTTCAGATAATTTTGAATATATTTTTAGTTTTCCTTCTTCAGATATATTTAGTCTTGAATATAAATATGATGTTATATAAATACCTACTAATTTCCAAAGTTTTTTTGTATAATTCTCTTTTGATTTAACTAATTCTTGTTTTAGCCGTTTGTATATTGCAGGAATTTTTTTATCTTTTGGATCTTTCTTTTTTAAAGAATTGAAAGCAACTAGCAACTTTTCTATATTTTTTTCAAATCTCATTAGTTTTTTTGAAGCATTAATAATATCTGAATTCTTTTCAAATTTCTCAGGATAAGAATATTGATTAATAAAAGTAATCCAATCATCTGTGTTAAAAAATTTTGTACCTATTATTATATATTCTTTAAAATCAATATTGAATCCTATTTTATATTGTACTTTTGAATTAAATTCAGTTATTAAGGTTTTAAATCCACTCATAAATCCAATTCTCATAAAAGTATCATGTTTCTCATCAAATTTTATGTTTTTATCGTTTTTCTCAGGTAAATAATTAGGAATATAAGATTTGTTATCTAAATAATTGTATTCATTTTCTTTAAAACCTAAAAATTCATTATTAATAATACTAATTATGTTTGTTGTATGTTCTTCTTCTTTACCCCATTGATTTAATAAACAGTCATAAAGTTGTTTTGATTCTGAATTATAAGTAACATTTTGTATCCTGAGTTTTAATAATTCATGTCTAGGCACAAATTTCTCTTTAGTTAGAATATCAATAAAATAATAAGGATTTTCTCCCTTTATCGCATCACGTACAAATTTACCACTTGTAAGTATATGTATTTTATTAAATATTTCTGTATCAGGATTCTTTTCAGCATCATTCCAAGCTTTTCTACTTGGATTTATTTTTTCAACTATTTCTTCTTTTGGCAATTTCATAATATTTTTTTTTGATTCATTCATTTGTACAACATTTCTTGATAATTTTTCTTGTAAAATTTTATTTTTCATTATTTGTTCCAAATATTCCTTTCTTTGATTATTACCCATTGGAATATTTGTTCCAATTTCATAATTATTAAGCAAATAACTTGCAACTTGTGGATTTAATTTACTCATATTGATAGCTATATTTCTAGGCCAAACAACAGAATTATCCCATATTAATGTATTATCAATATTGATATTTTTATGATTAATTTTCAAATATGATCCAATATTTGGTTTTTTTACTTTTTCTTTTATTTTTGTATTGCTATTTTTTATTAATGGATAACTATTAATTTTTTTGTATTTTAGTTTATTATTTTTTAATATATTAAGTTTATTATCCATTTTAGGAATCAAATTTGCATATTCAATTGGTATATCATGCTTATTTATATTAAAAACTTCTAACATATTTATGTCTTCTTTAATTGCTTGTTCAAACTCTTCTTTATTGGGTGGTAAGTTTGTAAATTCAAAATCAGTTCCTCTAATATTATATTTTAAAATATTTACTTTATCTGAACTATTCAAAATTGAACGACTATTATTATACATATATGCAGGATTCAAAACTATATTTCTATATGAAGCATCTTTTGCTTCACTGTTGTGGGTGATCGATGCTGAATTGTTATTATCAACTATTAATAATGGACTTATTTCATTCTGAACAAAACTAAAATATGGATTACTTTCTTCATAAAAATTAGTATTTGTTTCATGAATAACATAATCAGATAAAATTGGTATTATATGTTCACTTTTCATTATTGAATTTGAAAAATCTAAACTTGAATTGAATTCCTTTTTCAAACTATTGAATATTCTGTCTATTAGTTTTATCACATCGTCTCCTGATAAATCTTTCGATTTGAACATCAATCTTAAAGATTTTCCTATAAACTCTCTCTTTTGTTGTTTCGTTAATTCTTTATCATCTTCATTAATTTCATCTTTCATTGTAAAAATTTGTTTTGGCTTTCCATCATCTTCATTCGTGTCTTCATCACTATCATCATCACTATCATCACTATCATCATCACTAGAAGAATAAGATACTTCACAAAAATCAACAATTGATGATGCTGATATATTTTTTTTTGATATTCCTTTTGATATATCTACATACAATTCTTCTGCATTCTCATCTTCATTGTTAATACAAGTTATTATTCCATTTTCTTTATCAATATTCAATATTTCAAAAAGATCACCACTTTTACCATGTAAATCACTAGAATTATTAGAAAATATTGCGTTGTAATTTTTTTGTGATTCAATATTTTTTACCAAATCAATATTTTCTCCATCCAAATATTTGATACATATGAAACTATTCTCTAAATTTTCTTTTATAATAACAACTTCATCTTTATTCTTTTTCCAACTACCATTTTCATATTCAATACTTATCCAATCATCATTCGATATTGTAAATAAGTCACATATTGAATTTTTTGTTTTTGTAATTTCAGCATAATTATTGTCAGAATCCAAATAAGTAACAACTCCAACAACATCTTTGATTGAACATGTATCTCCTAGTTTCATTAATAAATAGTTCTTTTTTATTAATAATATTTCCGTTAAAAATTTAATATAAAAAAAGTGACATAATGAATATATTTATGGTAGTATTTATAAATTATGGTAACACATGTTATTTAAATGTTATACTTCAAATCTTTCTTCATGTTGATATATTAGTTAAAAATAAACAATGGGTACATATATTGATAAAATTAAAACAATTAAAGAAAAATTGCCCATTCAAACCTAATTTGATATATAATTTTTTAAAATTAAATAAACATTTTAAAATTGGTCAACCACATGATGCCCACGAAGCATTTTTACATATACTAGATTATGTTGATGATATTTCATTCAAAGGTGTTTTATTATATAAAATGGAAACAACAAATAAACCTTTAGAAATTAACAAAAATAAAGAATTTTTTACATCTATAGAACTTGCTTTAACTCATTCAAATTTATATGACAACTTAAATGAATTTTTCAAATCTGAATTAATAAGTGGTTGGAAAGATAAACACAATAATGTTAGAAATATTATTAAATCCGGTTATATATTGGATTTTCCAAATAATCTTGCAATAGTATTAAAACAAACACAACATATTAAGAAAAGAATTCAGTATGACCATATATTGGATATGACAAAATATGCAGCAAATCCAAATAAAAAAGAAAACTATGAACTTGTATCAGTAATAATACATTCAAATTATCATTATTATGGCTATTTTAAAAACAACAATATTTGGTATTTATATAACGATGAACAAATTGGTATTATTGATAAACCAAATTTAAACCAGTGTCCCTATATGTTAATATATACAAAACTAAAATAATGTGGCATTAGGTTTTGTTCTATATTCATAACTCTTTTTTTCTACTTTTCCACCATTTTTTATAATATTATCTGAAAATTTTATCATATTGTGAGCAGAAATAATAGAAATTTCTTGGTCATTGATCCATTTTGTATTATAACAAGCATATGCATTTTTCGCATTTGGAACTACTGCTTTAAATGGTTTTTTGGTTGGTATAAATGTTTGCATTAAAAACCGAGGAGGTCCATTTTCATTTTTAATATACTCATTTGCTGGAGTACTCGAATGAATCCAACGTCTATTATTAAAAATAGCCAAATCATTCTTTTGCCATTGTATACTTATTCTATGAGGTAAAACTTTATTTACCATAAAATCTTTCATCCATTTTCTTGATTGATCTACTGTCCAACCACTTACTTTTTCAAAAAATGTTGGTAAAACTAATATTCGCGGTAATTCATCAGAATTATCTGGTGCAAAAAGTATAGGTACTTCAATTGTACCTTCTTCCATTTCTAAATGTGATTCTAGTCTATTAATTCCAGCATAATCTTGCTCCATGGTACCGGTTACAAATTTTCTACGATTTATTTGTGTTAAAATATTTTCACATGCTATTTTTTCTTCATTTTCTAAACATTCATAAATTCTTTCACCAGAAATAAAATCAGTATCACCGCCTATTAATGGTTGTTCTACAATATAAAATGCAGTAATCACATGCGGAAGTTTATAATCATGTCCTAAAATATCTGTATGCCATATATAATCAGTTTTAAACGGTTCATATGGTTCAACATGAATATTTTTTATGTTATAATAGTCCTTTAGATCAATTAAACCTCTCGGAGCAACATGTTTACAATCAGGGAACTGATCAAATGGTTGCAACATTTGATGCTGATAATCTAATGGTGAATTTAAAGCATCTAAATCTGCATCTAAATCAAATTCTTTTGAAAAATCAAGAAATGTTTGTGGACTAACATTTTTTACATTTTTAAATATTAGTAACGGATGTTTCTTAAAATCTTCTCTCAAACTGTTTAGAATATGTGTATCTAAATTATTAACATTTTCAATATTTTTTATATATCCAATTCTATTTTCTAATGGATGTATATTAAGTGTATACGAATAAGCACTAGTTAATGTAAAAATAAAACGAAAAATCATATTAATAATAATATTTAATAGCGTTAATTTTAACTATTATTCATTACTAATTATTAATATGGAAAAAGAATGTAGAATTTGTTTTGAAAAAACAAAAGAACCACTTATTAATCCATGCAAATGTTCTGGTAGTATGAAATGGGTTCATAAATCATGTTTGGATAAATGGTTACATTTCAAAAAATCAAATATTTGTCCAGTATGTAAAAGTGAATTTACATATTCGCCATATACACATCCTTTGGCAAAATTTGCATCTTTTATAATAAAAAGTGAATTAATTACAACAATAATAACTTTTTTAATAACTATTAGTTTATGTTATTTTTGTGTAACATATAACATAAGTCCCAATGTTTTAGCATTCGGTTTTTTCGGATTAATATTTGGTATGAATTACATACAAGAGTTTTTCAATCATAAAGAAATAGATTTTGAATTTTTATTCGAAACAATTTGCAGTTATTCACACAATTCATCTTCAAATTGCTTTTGTTTGATATGTTTGTGTATTTGGCAAATAATTGACAAAGTTAAATACAAATTATGCTCTAATTTTCTTGAATTAACTGTTTAATCTTTGTTTACTTTATTTAATGACTCTATTTTAGTATCATATTCAATTGGATATTCTACACCTCCGCGACTAATCATTATTGGTTTTTTAAGTTTAATACGTTTTAATTTGTAAGTGTAAACTTTTTTGCTTGAACCCGCGGTAATTTCTTGTAACTTGACAATTAAAGTACATTGCCCTTTAATATCTTTGCTTCTACAAGCTTGGTTGAAAGCTTTTTTCGCGGCACCAGCAGGGTCTTTTGATTCAAATCTACCACCATCATTGTTGGTTAAACCAGTCTTTTTCATAGAATGGCGTTTCTTGGTAAGTTGAGCAGGCTTCATTAATTCTAGAACAGTAAAGCTACGTTCACCATCTTTCATATTATATTATTAAAAAAGAAAAAAAACACATATACAAGTTTTTATTCCACTTTAATTACATGTTCAAGTTTATGAATGTAAATGAGCAGCTATACCCATTGTTTGTAATTCGTGTAAGAATAGTTTCGTAGCATATGGAATACGATGTTCAGAAATATTTCCAATATTTCTACCCTTTGAATCCAATAAAGAATTTACGATATTTTTCTTCTTATTCACAGAACACATCATTCCATTTTTGTTTGTAAATACTGTAAAATTATCAGATAATTCCATGAATTTCTCTTTCTGAAATTGAGCAACACCATGAGCCAATAAACAATCTCTTTCCATTTCACCCATTCTTAAACCACCGTCACGAGATCTACCTTCTGATGGTTGTCTTGTCATTTGTACCATAGGACCAGTAGATCTTGCATGAAATTTATCATCGACCATATGTTTCAAACGCTGATAAAACGTTGGTCCCATGAAAATCTTTGTGTTTAGTTTTTGCCCTGTTTCACCACTATATAGTTCTGTTTCACCATATTTATCATAACCACTTTTCTCTAACCTATCAGAGATCATATCTACAGAAATATTTGTAAACGGTGTACCGTCACCATGCATTCCTTTATCAACGCATTCAATTCCCAATAAAGATTCTAAAAGTTGAGCAAAAGTCATTCTACTAGGAAATGCATGAGGATTCATAATAATATCTGGTGTAATACCATCTTTGCTATAAGGCATATCTTCTGCTTTGTATATCATTCCAATTGTTCCTTTTTGTCCATGTGTAGAAGAGAATTTATCTCCAATACCCGGACGTCTTTCAGAACGAATTTTGGCTTTACAAAACAAATATCCTTCGCTATTTCTTGATACGTATTTAGTATCAACAATACCATCTTCATTATTTCGAATATACGTACTGTTATCACGAAACTCTTTATCAAATACAGTTGTTGTAGATGGTTTCTTTCTATTATTCATTGGTACAACTTTACCAACGATAGCATCACCACCTTTAACAGATTTTCCTTCAATTGGAAAACCATCTTCACTCAACGCTTCATAACTACAATGACGCATTTGTAGAGTATTATTCGGATCAGGTTTTGCAAATTGTTCTTCCTCACCAGTTGATTGATTCTTCCTCTCTTCTACATGATACGTTCGGAAGAAACTTGATCTAAACAATCCTCTATCAATCGATGATTTGTTAAACATCAGAGAATCTTCTTGGTTATATCCTTTATCACTAGCAACAGCAATAATAACAATACTACCATTAGGTACCCTATGCATATTCATATGTCTACTATTATGAGTTGAAACCAATGGTCTTGTAGGATACCATAGAATGTTTGCAACCATATCCATCCTGTGCCTGAAATTAGTAGCATAAACACCCATCGCTTGTTTACCCATAGCCGATTGATACGTATTACGCGGAGATTGATTGTGATTTGAAAATACAATATTAGATGCCAATATACCTAAAATTAGACTAGGATCAATTTCACAATGTGTATATGTAGAAATTTTATCAACATTGTTAGGATGCTCGCAAATCATAGATACTCCTGCTTCTTGAACATCAATATACTCAATCGCAGGAGGAAAATCTGAACATCCAACAACAAATTCATTCCAAGAACAACGTGTTTCATACATATATTTTATGTGTCTTTCGTCAAATATCAATTTACCATTATTAACAATAAACAATGGTCTAACAAGACGACCACCACTCGTATAAATATGCAACTCGAAATCACTGAAAACAGGCACAATACTTGTATGAGCATGAATGATACAAGATCTTCTTAGATGAATTAAATGTTTTGATAAATCCAACATATTTTCAACAATTCCAATTATCATACCATTAATAAATACCGCCGAACCCGATTTCCCTGTACTAATATCTTCAAAACTTGGAAAATTTCGAATAATCGATTCTACTTGACTAGACGGTATATCCATAGTAATATTGCATGATAATGCCATATTTTTTACAATACCAATAGATGTACCTTCAGGAGTTTCTGCAGGACAAATATAACCATATGTGCTCGGATGTAATTTACGCGGTTTTGTCATTTTAGTTGTTTTATCAATAGGAGTATTAACACGACGCAAATGAGACAATGTTCCCAAATATGACAACCTTTGTAAAACTTGTGCTACACCAATTTTTACAGTTGCATTTTTAACTCCCCAATTACCTGTTGCTAATGAATATTTCATATTTGTTTCAATAATGTTTGATTTTAGAATTTTATAAATGTTATTAGAAGTTACTATATTGTGAAAGTTGTTTGTTATTTTCCAAGCGCCGCCACTTATCTCTCTATTCAATATTGACGTTGCATCTTTAATAAGTCGTGTAAATGATTGACGAAATAAATTTCCTAACATAATTCCCGGTGTGTCTACTCTTTTGTTTTCAAAACTATCACGATCGTCTTCATTAATACGTTTTGTAAAATATAGCAACAGCTTTCTTGTCATCATACCCAAATAATATGCCTTCTTCTCCGAAGAATCTTTCAGGTGCGGCAGAAAATCATTTGTAATAGAATTTCTAACGTGTTTAATACGCATATCGTGTGTAACCGGTTGTCCTTGCCTAACTCTAACCGGAACTGGCAAATATTTTGCAATATAATCTAATGCCATCGGTTGCGTAATATTGTCAACTTCTTCAATAGAAGCAGCTAACATTTCAATCATGTTTTTACGAACAGTTGAATCCCTGAATGCAAATACATAATCACATGCTTTTTTATCACTTTCTACACCCAATGCTTTGAACATAATCATAAGAGGAATTTCCTTTCTTAATCCTTGAAAATGTACATAAAGTGTATGCCCAATATGGTTTGGTTTACTAGATATTTTAACACAAGCTGGTTTAGCTGGCATGAAACCTTCTTCAGGTACCGATTTTACTTCAACACAATGAGAAAATCTAGTTCCACTAACAGCACTAACATGGAAACAAAATGCTTTGTTTTCAGCTTGTCTTTCTTGAGAAATAATTACTTTTTCCGAACCAGTAATTATAAAATGACCACCGGGATCAATACCACACGTTTTTTTTGATGTTTTATTATTACCAGTGTTACAATATCTAGAACCCACCATGATTGGAATTTTACCAATCAAAATCTTTTCAAATATCTTTTCTCTTGTTTCAACTTCATCCAGTTTTGGACCAGAACGCATTGTAGTATTAACAATTACATCAACATGCAAATTCGAACTATAAGCCATACTTCTTAAACGTGCAATATCAGGACACATTTGAACCATACTACCATCATTTTCATAAATTAACGGTGGATGTAAAGCAATTGTTCCAAAAGAAATTTGGATTTCTTGTTCATGTTTCTTCAACTCTTCATTATATGCTCCGTATATTGTTATTGGATTATATTGCTTAACAATATCTTGAATTAAATCTGATATAAAATAATCAAATGAGTCCACTTGATGTTTTACCAAAAGACAATTTTCGCTTCTAAACATACAATCAATAACCGTTCTAAGATGTTTACTGTGAATAGCCATGTTTCATTTATTTATTCTTAAGTTATCTTTACATTTCATTTTTATGTGTTTATATTATTTTATAACATTCTACTTTGTTATTAACATATAGACTCCTGCAATTATTGTAAATATTGAAAATATGGTACTAAGTATAGCATCGTCAATGTTAACACTATAAAGCGATGAGAAATAAGAAAATAATGTAAAAACGATAGCTAAATAAATACCATAACTAATGTTTACAAATCCTTTGTTGTAAAATTCATATACAGCAAATAACCCAGTTGGTGGTAACAACATTAATAAAGATGTTCCAATTCTAGTTTTTACAGATTCAAATATACTAAAGTAAGTAAGTAATGGTATTATTAATATTTCTGAGCCAGCACCCACAAAACCTGCAAATAAACCACTAATTATTCCCGTTATAGTTAGCCCTATTAAATCAGACATATTATTATTATTATTATTTATATGAAAATAATTGATAATATAACAAAAATATTTATTATGTGCAATAAACGGATTTATTATATTTACGCTAAGCTACCACTGTTTCCTTCACTAGGACCAGGTAAACCAGTATTAACTGCTAATATATGAGTCATTTGTTCTTGTAAATTTTCTACTTTTTTCGCTATATCATTTACTTCAGAACAACCATTTGTCGGATCAGCAAGATTTTTTATTCTGTCAACTAAAGGTTCATCAACATTGACTTGGTCAGAATTATAATCTCCTCTTGGACAACTTCCACATATTTGTGTATAATTATCTTCAACATGATCTTTTACTTCAGTTTCATTTAGAAAGGAACTTAATTCATTTGCATTTCCTAGAATTTTTTCTCTATAATCATTATTAATAGAATCTATAAGTGCTTGTGGTATATCATTGGGTGTCAAATTAGATTTAATATAAGTTTCTATATTATTTTTGACGGTATTGAATGATGGCAAATGAGACAATTCATCAAATGGATTATCCGCATTACTAAAATTTTCTTTTATATTTTGTTTAACAAATTTTCTAGCTTTATTATTTTTTTTTACTTTGGGCGATAATTTGAATTCTTCTAGCAATATGTCTTTTTTATTATTTGTATCATTATACAAACCAAATTTTTCTTTCAATTTATCAACCGAATTGAACATTTCTAATTCAATCAATGATTCAGATTTTTTATCTGTTTCTTTTTCTTTTTGTTTTTTTTCTATTGGTATTATTTGTGCTTCTAATTCCGGTGGAATAATAATATTGTCATTGTCCTTTATATTGAAATTAATAATCATAAATAATATTGCAACTACACAACCAATAATAACACAGTTGATGATATCCATTACATATTTAAATTATAAAAAATATGCACACATTTATTACGAAAAAATAGATTAGTGTTTTATAATATGCCTTCATCAACAAAGGATTTATTGAATATATATAAATACATAAATCTTATAAAAGAAGCATTATTAAAATCAAATAATGATACACTTCCTATTACTACAGACGCAATTTTTTGGTTACTAAGACAAGTAAAAGTTGCTTTTATGAACGACGAAATGCTTGTAAAAACACACCCACCAATACATATTTGTGGTGATATACATGGTCAATATAAAGATTTATTAAATATATTTGAAAGAACAGGATATCCTTCAAAGACAAACAGATATATATTTTTAGGTGATTATGTAGATAGAGGTACTCAAAGTTTAGAAGTCATTTTGCTTTTGTTTTGTTACAAAATTTTATTTCATAAAGACATAATATTATTAAGAGGCAATCACGAAACTTCCGATATATCAAAAATATATGGATTTTATGATGAATGTAAAAGACGTGCTTCAATTAAAGTATGGAAATCATTTGTAGATATTTTTAATCGTATGCCTATAGCTGCATCTATTGGTATGAGTGAACATGATCCTTCGCCTTTAATGTTTTGCACACATGGAGGCATTTCTCCATCACTTAGATTCATAAATGAAATAAACGATATTAAAAGACCATGTGATGTACCCGAACAAGGATTAATATGTGATTTATTATGGTCCGATCCAAACCCAGAAAAAAATGTAGGATGGACTCCATCTGATAGAGGAGTGTCTTATTTATTTGGTAAAAATGAATTAGAAGATTTTTTAGAAAGAAATAATATAAATGTTTTAGTCCGTGCCCATCAAGTTGTTGAAGATGGTTATGAATTTTATTGTGGAAGAAAATTAATTACAATATTTAGTGCACCAAAATATTGTGGTGAATTCGACAATAAAGGTGCAATAATGAAAATATCACCAGAATTTAATTGTAGTTTTGAAATATTTGAATAAATTATTCTATTTATGTTGCAGAAGAAAAAACAGCTTCTATATTCATAGGAAGTTCAGATATTTGTGTATTGTAAAAATTTTCTAATTCATTAATCAAATTTTTATCATAATTAGATATAAAATTCAATGCCAAACCTCTTCTACCATATCTACCACTTCTACCAATTCTATGAATATATGATTCTACATTTCTAGGTAAATCATAATTTATCACCAAAGATACTTGTTGAACATCAATACCACGCGATAAAAGATCTGTAGAAATAAGCACTCTCACTTCACCATTTCTAAACCCTCTCATTATGTGCATTCGTTCAGACGTTGTCAAATCACTATGTATACAAGCACAAGTATAATTATCCTTGGTCAAACTATTTGCTAAATAAACAACTCTTTGTTTAGTATTACAATAAATTATTAATTGATTAATTATGATTGATGAATAAAGATCTATTATTGTATCGTATTTAATTTTATCATTATCTGTAAAAACATAATATTGATTAATACCTTCTAATGTTAATTGTTCTTTTCGTACATAAATAGTATTTGGTTCATTCAAAAATTTATGAGCTGTCTTGAGACAAGAATCTGACATTGTAGCACTAAATAAACAAATTTGAGTTGAACTAGGTATATTTTCAACAATAAATCTAATTTGTGATACAAATGCATCTTTCAATAGTTCATCGGCTTCATCTAATACAAGATTTTTTATACTTGAAGTTATCAAATATCCACTTTCAATTAAATCATTTATTCTACCTGGTGTACATATAACACATTGTACACCATTTCTTAATATTTCAATTTGTTCTCTTCTTGATTGACCACCCAATAATAATGCAAATTTAATTTTTGTATATTGAGCTAAGTGTTTTATAACATTATATATTTGCTCTGTTAGTTCTCGAGTTGGAGATACTATTATCGACTGTAAAGATTCATCTTCTTCATCCAAAGATTGTAATATAGATACAGAAAATGCGGCAGTTTTTCCAGTACCAGATTGAGCTTGCGCTATCAAATCTTCACCACTAATAAATGCAGGTATTGCTTTTTTTTGAATTGCGCTTGGATATTCATAACCATACGCAAAAATGCCTCGCAAAACATTTCTTTTTAAATTCATTTGTTCAAATTTATCAACTTCATATGATGCAACTTTTAAGTTGCTACTCATTATAGTTTTTGATTAAATATCCTTTATGTTATATAAATATTTCATATTAAGATAATAAATAATGGATGAAATAGACTATAATAATTTAGATATTAATAAATGGGGTGATGAAGAAATTATTGAAGATTTAATTAAATCGGGTACAATATTCAATCAACCAACAAATAAACCACGACGAAAACATAAAAACACTCGTTCTAAATTTAAAGGAAGAGTTAAAAGAATTATGGTTAATAGTTGCGCTGCATTAATATCACACAAAGATGGACAAGTATATTTCTATTTTAATTCAAAAAATTTGAAAGGAGGTCAAGAAGTTTCTTTTCAAGAATCACCTTGTACAATTAATAAGTATTTTAAAGAAGCTACAAATGTCGAAATTGTTCAAAATTAATTATAATAAAATTTCACAATAAAATTTAACTTAAAAATGACAACTACATATAATAATAATGATAAACCAATCAATGTTAACTGCATATGAAATTGAAGTATTAGAAGGGTTGGGAATTAAAGCTTTTGAAAATGATGATTATGAATTGGAAGTTAGGGTAACACGTCCTAAAATAACGAAAGATGTATTTATGCGTATAAGAGATTTTTGTCGTTCAAAAACATGTTCATCTTCAAATAATTGGGTTACCATTAAAGAGGCTTCTGTATCTTTAGATATATCTTTTAAAGATGATGATTTCAGAATAACGATTTTTGGTAAACCAAACATTGGATTATTTTTAAAAACGGATTCATTACAAGATTTACCACAAGGTTCATGGCACGTTATACAAAAAACAAGAGTTGATCTACCAGAATTTGATATGGATATATGCAAAAATATTGGTTGCAAGGTCAATTTAAAGGAAGAAATAGATGTCAATCCTAATTCAGATAAATTTTCTCAAGTTTTAGCAGATTGGGATATTACTAAAAAAAAATTCAGATTGAAAAATAGATATTCTTATTCTGTTAATAATATATTTACTGTTGATTTAACAGCAGTAAGAACCAGAAAAATAGAAACATATAAATTTAGTAAATCAAGAACTTTAGAAGCCGATGAAACATATGAGGTTGAAATTGAATATGTTCCTTCATTTGTTGGATTAATAAGTGAAACAAATGATAGAAATGAATTTGATATGGTATTATTCATTGATTTATTGAGTAAAATACTTTGCAATATTAGAAACGTTTTAACAATAAAACCATTTAACAATTTGTATGAAGTTGAAAAATCTTATTTTAAAACTCTAACAAAAAGTAGTGATTATGGCTTACAGGATAGAAAAAATTTCAAAATTGCACCCAATGTTGTGTCATTAACTATGAGTAGACTGAGATTATTGATTGAAAAAGCAAATGATTATTACGTTACTCCAAAATCGGATGGAGTGAGAATGTTGGGATATATTCATAATAGTGGCGAATTATTTCTATTGGGTTCAAAATCATCACATTTTGAACCTACCGGATATATGTTTGAAAATGATGTAATTGGCACAGTATTCGATGGTGAATTCGTTAAAAATGATAAATCGGGAATAGAACTAAATCACTATTTGGTATTCGATTGTTATTATGATAAGAATGAAGATATTAGACAAAAAAATCTAATTTATAGGAGAAATGTTGCAAAAAATGCAATCGACTCATCTATTTCATTGACTGGCATTTCTGATTTTAAGATTATTTTGAAAAATTTTATGCAAATCTCAAAACAAACATTTTTCGAAATGAATAATAAATGTTTTGATGAAATAGAAAATGATATTTATGAAAACGATGGTTTGATATTTACACCAATAGATAAGGTTGGTGGTAATCACTTATATACACAAAAAGCAATGAAAGGAAAGAGATTTATTAAAAGTGGATACGCATTTCCAAAATTATTAAAATGGAAAGATTCCACATTTAACAGTATCGATTTCAAAATTGAATTTGGTAATTCCGAAGAAGAATTACCATTACATTTAGACAATGGCAAATATATAATGACATCATTTAAATTATGCAAATTATCCGTTTTATACGATTATGAAGCAAAACCGTTCACTTATATTGAATACATTGAATATATGAATTTATCTGATAAAGAAAAACAAACATATCACGAAGAAAGAACAAAACAAAAGAAAACACCACCCATTAAAGAATTTGTTCCTTATTATCCAGAAGATAAACATGCACATTTGGTTAAATTACCACTCATTGATGGTAGATTAAGAACAAAAGTAGGAAATACATGGGAAGGTGTAACAATTTCAAACGGTTCTATCGTAGAAATGATATACGATGTTAATGCAGATATTTATAATAGATGGACTCCAATACGCGTAAGAAAAGATAAAGATACACCAAATAGTTATAAAACAGCTATTGATATTTGGAAATCATATTATATGCCGGTAACACTTGATATTATAAAAGGAAATACAAACATTCCAAGCATTGATGAAGAACTAGATACTTATTACAATAATGATCCTAAAAAATCATTTTCTGTTAAAGATTCATATAGACATTTCCACAGATTGGTAGTAAAGCATTCCATTCTACTTGAAACAGTTGGTCAAACTAAAACAAAAAAATTACTTGATCTTGGTTCTGGTAAAGGTGGTGATATATCACGCTACATAGATTTGGATTTGAATGTGGTTGGTGTTGATAATAGTGTTGATAATTTACATAATTCTGGTGATGGTGCTTATAGAAGACTTTGTAACGAATATGACAATAAATCAAATGTTGATAAAGACAAAATTATGTTCATCGCTGGAGATGTAACGAAATCGTTTGATGATTCAGATACATTTCATGATATTTATCCAGATATTGTTAGTAACAAGGGCATTTTTGATAAAAAACATTCATTTGATGCAGCGACTGTATTCTTTGCTATACATTATTTCTTCAAATCAAAAGAAACACTTAGAATGTTTCTAAAAAATGTTGATAATAATGTCACAGTTGGTGGTTATTTTGCAGGATGTTGCTATGATGGGACTATAATATTTAACGAATTACTATCTAACGGTATTTTATCGTATAAAGATTCCAATAAAGAAGAAATTATACAAATCAAAAAACAATATGAAGGAAATTCTTTTATTGATGATCCGAGAAATGCTTTTGGTTATGAAATAAAAGTACTTGTTCAAAGTATTGATAAAGAACATTCTGAATATTTAGTCAATTTCGAATTATTAAGGATGGAATTATTTAACATTGGTTTTGAACTAATTAGTTCTGATAATTTCAAACATTATACAACAATTCCACAACCTTGGAATAAAAATCATGTATCTTTGGCAAATAAAGAAGATGAGAAAATAAGTTTCTTAAATAGAAGTTTTATATTTAAAAGAGTTCGAATTCCAGAAAAAATTAAAATAAAAAAAAATAAGAAATGAATTTATCTTATATAAATAGGTGTAATTATGTCAGATTGGGGATTTTATGACAATTTAAAAAGTGATAGTGAAACAGATACTATTAATAATTATAAAAATGTACCATTTTGGGTATTATTAGAACCTATTGATTTTCAAATTAATTGGAAAAATACTGCAGGAAAAAGACCAACACAAACAAAAAAAGAACGACGATATTACGAGAAAATATGGTTAAAGCAAACAAAAATACCATTAGCAAATAACAACTCTCTTAATTCAATTAACATTTATTCAAATCCATATAGTAAATTATGTGTGCGTTCATTTAATAAATATGGACAATATGGTGTACAAGTTCCATGTTATCGCATTTCAAACGAAATATATTCTCTTTTTGGTATTATAAAAACACATATCAAATATGCAGAATATCTAATAATTATTAAAACACCAATATACCAATATTCAAAATGGTATAGATATAATGATATCAAAAGACTATATAGAAATATAGTTAAAAATCAATTATCATCAAATTTTGAATATGCAAATTCTAGTTGGTATATCCTAAATAATAGACTAAAACTATTTAGATGTTTAAATATTGACTATTTAAACAATAAATGTTATTTAATAGAAAGAGTATTACACGATATTTTATTTGAATTAAATGATTTTATCAAAATCAAACATTTTATTTTAAATTTAATAAAATAATCTATTCTTGGGATATTTCTAAAGGTTTTCTATTCAAATCGGGTTCAATAGTAGATTGCATCCATGGTCCTACTTTTTTTGTAGGATTTGGAGGTTCCGATCTTATTTGCATATTAGCATTTCTTAAACTTTGTCCAACGGTATTAATACCAACGTGGTAACCAGCGCTTAAGAAGTTTTGATCTTCTAAAGCACCTTTACCAACAGGATTGGCATGCGACCAAGCAGTTGCTTTATCACTTGGTAATAAATCAACTGGATTTAAATGTCCCTTTGGAAAACAATCAACCGGTGTTTCATTTCCCGATACTGGATCATCAGCATCATCTAAGATTTTTTTAGGTGATGATGAATAAAGATTAGATGGTCCGGGTTCCGAATCACCTTTTGATTCAACAACACATGCAGGTGCAGAAGCAACTTCGTCAACATTCGCCCCTCTGACGTAGTCATCCATTGGTTCGCTATTAAAATTGTCATATTCGCATGATGAGAATGACTCTTTTTGATTCATAATCATATATACAACGACAGCAATTAACAAACATAAGGCTCCAATAATGAGGATTTTCAAATTGTCCATATCTTACTTATATAAATATAAAAAACAAAAGGTTGAACATATGGAAGTAAGAATTGATAGTCGTGAACTGGCTATAAAAAAACTATGTTTAGATGAAAATATATTTTATCAAAATCTTCAAGTTGGAGATATTCAAATTATCAAAAAGAGACATGGTGAAAATCCTTTAAACATTCTAATATTAGAAAGAAAAACTTTTTCTGATTTGAGGTCTTCTTTGTCTGATGGAAGATTTTCTGAACAAAAAAGAAGAATTAATTCTACAGATTTTGTGAATAAAGGATATATTTTTGAAGGAATACTTTCAAAAGAAGATAAACAATTTCAAAATATTATAAGGCAAATAATTATTAGAATTCAATTCAAAGATAAAATGTGCATATTTTTAACAGGGTCAACTCAAGACACAATATCGTTAATAAAAGAAATGGTTCGAAAATTAGAAAAGGATAAAAAATTGTATGATAATTCATTTCTTAAAGAACAAAATTACGTAGAAACACTACATGTGTGTAAAAAAAATAATGTAACACCAAAAACATGCTTCATTATGCAAATATGTCAAATTCCAGGTATATCTAAAAAAACGGCTCAAAATATCGCAAATGTATATGATAATTGGTTATCGTTAATAGAAGCACTTAAAGATAAAAAACAATTTCTAGAATCTCTTAAAAATGCAAAAATTGGTCCAAAAAAATATGAATTATTGACTAATTATATTATTTGATCTGTTGGCTTATTTTTACCAACTTTACTCACTTTTATTTCATGATTCGTGTTGCATGCGGATTTCTTTATAGTAAAATAAGCAGATGTTAAAAACGGCCATATACTAGCAGACATCCAAAACCCTATCGCAGAATAATAAGATAGATCATTATGATTTCCACCAGTTAAATCATAAAATCCTTGACGTATTAATGATACTTTTGTTGCTAAAATATATGATACTATCAATCCCAATACAGGTTGGAAAGAATTAATTATACTTACTTCTCTTTTTGGTTTTTCACAAGTTGAACTAGTCATTGTATATCCCATTGTTAATGTTAACATATACACGACAAAACAAACAAACGGAATTATTACTAATCCTTGAGATTTTGGCATAAAATCTAATTCATACATATAACACATTCCAATCATTTGTATACTGAAATAAACAAATGATGACTGTTTAACTAATTCATAAATAAGATAATTTGAACTAGATGGGTTTGGAGCCATCCAAGATGATATAATAAATAATATTAATGACAATCCACTAAAACCATATATTACTATTTTACCAATAGACCAATCTGGTATTGTAACATTATTAACAATATTTTGTGTCTTTTCAACTATATCCATTAGTCTTTTAGTTCTTTTTTTTTCTATGTAAAACCTTCTTGCGTTTTAAAGATTTACTAGTCTTTTTGTTTTTACGCACTTTTCTTACCTTTTTTGTTTTTCTTAAATATTTATTGCGTTTTCCACCATATAATGGTACAGATTTAAAACTTTTTCTTGCTTCGTTTATTTTTTTACACGTATTTTGTAAACGCATACCTACAGAAGATAATACCCTACTACCAGTTGTATATGCACCAATACCCATCATCCAACTACTAGTAAATATTTTTAATAATTCTGTTGTATCAGACTTTAATAATCTAAGTCTTATTTCAGTTATAAATATTTCAATTTGTTTGTTTATTGAAGCAATAGCATCACCGGGTAATGCAGCTAATGCTGGCATATCATTACTACTTACAACATAACATACACCCATTACTGCAGCACCATATGCAGAACACGCTATAAACATGTCCAAAACTGTACAATCACCCTCAATTGCATCAGGAATAGCTAATTCTGGCATTGCTTCTTGATCTTCTTCAACTACTTCTTCTTCTTCTTCATCATATCTGCGACGGGATGAACTTCTGCGACTGGTAGGCATGCCACCCATTTTTTCAAACTCAAGATGACGACGAGCGCTAGGAGGAGATGGAGATCGTGATTTTGATTCACTTCTTTGTCTCTTTTTTCCAGCGTCATCTTGAGGAGATAAAGGTCCATATTGTTCATCTAAATCAGCTAAAGAATAATCTTGTGATAAAGTTGGAGTTGGGGCTGATGATAATCGAGAACTCAAACCTGAGAATATTGCACTAATTGGATTTTGACTAGCTGCTTTTTCAGGAGTTTGAGGCGCTGATTCCGATTTTTCAACCATTTTTAAAGGTTTTAAACTTTTTTCAGCATCTTGAATTTCACTATATTGCCAACTGTCTGTAATTTTTGGTAAACTATTTTTTACACATTCTGCATCCAATAATTCCAATAATTCTTTTAAATTAACATTTCTAGTATTATCACTAGAATCACACATATTATATGAATAATATATTATAATTTTTGAACACATATTAGAATTTATTGATTACAAATAACATTAATACATTCTAATCTTTCTTTATTATTCATTAATGCCCATATACGTTTAACACGCGCTTTTACTAATTTATGATGACTATCTATAAAATCAGCAAATTCATCCAATTCCTCTAGATCAGATATTTCACTTAATTCATGTGTATAACTGAATATATTAGACGTACATATATTATTAAAACTACGATCTAATACATCATATAAATATGAACTTCTACATAAAAAAGAAAATATTTCTATTTCCAAAAAAAACCAAGTCATTCTCGCTACTATTGAAAAGTTTTCAGGATAAATATTCATTGCTACATGACCAGATCCAGCCAATTTTTCTAATAAAATTTCACAATATTTATTATAAACACACTTAAATGTGTATGTATAGTTTTCTATATCATATAATACGTTTTTACACATAGGACTACGTGTAAATGGTTCGATTTCATTTATTATTATTGATATTGGTAATCTTTGAATTAAGTTCATTTACTTTATTCTTCAAATACAAAAAAAAATATATAACAAATTTATTTAATGTTTAATTGATGTCAAATTTGTAAAATCTATTACAAAAAATTTTAAAAATAAATATAAAATAGGAATTAACAATACAAATTTTGCAACAATTGACCATATTTTTGATTTTGTTTCATCTCCTCTTTCTGATAATTCTGATGGATTACAATAATCTTTAAATTTTGTCTTATATTTTTCTAAAACAGTCCAAGTAATATATCCCGTTGCACTACCTAATAATGCTCCAATTATAGTATCACTTGCATAATGATACCCTTTACTAATTCTATGAATACTAATATTGAATGCAACAAATAAACCAATTAAAGATATCAAATTTCTATACTTTTTTTGCTTTATCTTTATTTCAAAAAATTTAGGATCTTTAGAATAATTCATTTCCATATACAAAGCTATCGCTAAAGCAAATGCAATACCCGTGTGACCAGATGGAAATGACATAAAACGCTGTTTACCTAAACAATGACTCTCATCAATAAAATTTGATAACATTTTATTAGCACAACCAGGTCTTTCTCGACCAAAACTATTCTTTATTAATTGACATAAACTAAATGCAAAAAAATGTGGTAATAAATGAAACTGAATTGGTGAATAAGCAGATAATACAATAACTTGCACCATCGCTATAAACATTCCAGGTAAAACATACAATTCATATGGCAAAAGACCACAATAATATGGGATTTGTTTCGTAAAACTATTGTTATTTACAACATTATAAATTATTGATGTCAATTCTAAATCAAGATTCATTACTATTACATTATATTTAAGTTGAAGTACTATTTGATTCTGTCAACAAAGATTTAAACTTTTCAGATGCATTAATACCAATATCAGAATATGCATGAAAACATAGAATTTTCAACCAATTGAAAGTAGCATCTATATTTTTTGTATTGTTTTCTTCAACTAATTCTTTTACTAAATCACGAACTTTGTCAATCAATAATGCAATATTATTATCATCAATTTTGTATTCTTTAACTATATCAAAATTCAAAAAATAATTTACATTATTTCTTAAAATATTTGAAACAAATACATCTCTTAACACATATGTTTGAAATTTGGAAATCAATAGCCGCGCATTTACTCGAGTTACTTCAACATATGTTTCAAGTTTATTGACTTCACCAGACATATGTCCCGTTTCTTTAATAAAACGTACAAAGTCGTGAATTGCAATATTAAATTGCGATAAAGAACTATTACTCATATTATCAATATTATAATATACAAGTTAATCTTAACTTATAATACACAGTGCGTTTTAAAAAAATTTATATTTGTTTTCGACTTTTTTGTTTTTTGTTTTGTTTTGTTTTTTTTGTTTTTTTGTTTTTTTGTTTTTTTGTTTTT
>MDSV01235182.1_pt1 | contig 23310 bp, 22 predicted proteins | sample 810851 | NCBI WGS metagenome assembly MDSV01 (sample SAMN05326640, study PRJNA326480) | marine metagenome | isolation source: seawater | place: Atlantic Ocean: North East | collected 2012 | reverse complement strand
CTGAAGCAACATCTTTTGCATTAATAAAGTGATATTTAGTCTGATATGAGCACTTAAACCAAATACATTTTTTTAATAAAAAGTTAATCAATCTAAATGAATTAGGGTTTTTTAATTCACTGAAAACATTTGCTATTCTCAAAATTGTAAATGAAAAATTTTTTTTTCTAATTTTTGAAATACTTTGAATATAAAGTTCAGCTAGTAATTTACTTTTTGAATATGAACTGTCAGGACTTGTTTGAAAATTTTCAGTAATATTTTTTATTTTATTTATATATTTTTTTTCGGCACCATAAACACTTACGCTACTCAAATGAATTAAGCGTACTAATATTTTATTATCCTTAATATAATTAGTTAATTTTTTAATAAATATTAGGTTTATTTTTTCAAGATTGATTTTACTGTTGTAATTCTTACCAACACAATTAATAATAATATTATCTTTTTTTAAAAAAAATAATTTTAATTTAGAAAATTCAAGAAAGTTCCACTTAATATATTTTATTTTTTTATCTTTAAAAGGTTGGTTTTTGATATTTCTAGCCACACAAATTAAATCAAAATTAGGTTTCTTTTTAAAATGTTTAACTAATTCCTTTAAAATATGACTACCAATAAAACCACTGTAACCTAATAAAATAACTTTCATTTAAATGCTTTTAAAATTTTATAATTTAAACTTTATTATAACCATGCTATATAATATTTTTAATCATATATTTTCTAATTTTATATAAATTTTGGAAATATCATTTTTTTAAGATTTGAATGTTTAGATTTTTAGTCTAATATTTTTTCCACCTTAAAAGCTTCCGCATATTCTATAAATGCTTGACTTCCTCTCACTCTTGATAAATTAATAATTGCCTCTTTTGATCTCGGGTGAGGAAATTTTTTAACTTGAGACTTGTATCTAAGAAAAGCTTTTACTTTGTTATTTATATCCGACCTTTTTAAACGTACAAAATAATTTGGATTAAAAGATTTTCCCTCTTCATTCCATTCAGTCTCTGAGAGAACTTCATAAGATAAAATTTTTTTTAAATTACTTATCTTATTTGGTCTCATTGCAATTTTTGCAGCTTTAAAAATTATTTTATGATCATCATGAATATCATTTTTGGAAGGAATTAAAACAATCTCAGGATTAATATCTAAAATATATTTATTTATAATATTCGTAATTTTATAAACTGGATAATTGTTTAAATTTATAGCTGGTAAATTTTCAAAAAATAATTTTTTTGTCCCAATTAAATTATTTGCTATTTTGGCCTCATTTCTTATTAGCTTAATTTTTTTTGAAGAATAAATTTCAGGAGCACCTATATTTGCATTTGTCAGAATCAAAACATTTATTTGGTAATTTTGCTTAGAATATTTAGATATAAATCCCCCACATCCTAAAATTTCATCATCGGCGTGTGGAGATAATATTAATATTTTTTTTTTCATGATTTTATAAAATTAATTATAAATTTATATAATTCTTTAATTGATGTTACACTTATATATAAAATATACTTTAGACCAGTTAAATTGTTTTAAAATTTAATTACCCTACTTTATAATTGAAGAATTATTTTTAAAAAACCTAATTATAAGAATAATTGGCGTTTTTAGTAAGATTTTAAAATAATAATATACAGTATAGTTGTTGATGAATTGCATATCTAATTGTAATTTTTCAATTAATTTTCTATTTTTTCCTGAATAATTTATTTGTGACATGCCAGTTATACCCGGTAAAATTTGTCTCCTTTTTTTTCTGATAGATCTTGCAATTTTTTTTTCAATAATTTGAGGCAAAGGTCTTGGACCAACAATTGACATATCTTTATTTAACACATTAAGAAATTGTGGCAATTCATCTAAACTTGTTCTTCTTAAAAATTTTCCCAAAGGTGTTAATCTAAGTTTTTCATCTTTATAAATGGTATTTTTCATTGTTCTAAATTTAAAAATTAAAAATTGTCTACCTTTATAACCAACTCTTGCTTGTTTATAAATAATGGGTTTGCCATCAATAACTAATATAAGCAATGAAACTAAAAAAATTATAGGAGAAAAAATTATCAATAATAATATTGAAAAAAAAACATCAAAAATTCTTATCATTTAATTTATCATTAATAAAAAATATTAATATATTATTTACCTTTTTATTTCTTACCAATTGTTATAAAAATATCTGTGTCGCCAAGATAAATTTCTTTATTGAGTAAAAAATTTTTTTTTTGTTTTATTTTAAATCTTTTAATAAATCCAATTTTTAAACATACGTAATCTAATAATTTTAACTTAGGTTTATTTATCTTATTTTTAGATAAGAAAATTAATTTATGTTGTTCGGTAATTAAATAAGAAAGATGTTTAGATTTAATTTTTTCAGAACCAAAATGATCTAGGATTACATAATTTAAACCCGAATTATCTTTGTTACGTTTTAATATGAAAAAACTTGAAAGTTTTTTAAATTCAAGTTTATTTATAAAATAGTCACTTTTCTGATAAGATAAGTATCTGTATTTAAAATAGATTAGATTTTTTAAAAAAAAACTCTTTCTATTTTTAATAAAATCTTTGAGTTTGATTAATTCATCAATGTGGTAATTTTTTGTTTTTTTTAATAAATCACGAGATGAAGTAGTTTTGTAAAGATAATATTTTTTTTTTATAATTTTTTTATTATCTATACCAAAATTTGCAAAATTATTTTTATTTGGCCACATTGCTACTATTTGAACATTTTTTGAAATTTTTTTTTTAACTCTTTTTAACAAACCTGAAAAAACTCCATAACCTCTATATTTCTTTAATACCATGCTAGAATGTCTTGAAAAAATTTTTTCGTTTTTATTATTGTTTAATTTAATTGAAATCATACCTACATTGGCAATTAACCTGGATGCTTTAAAGGCACCATAGCAAAAGGAAGATTTAATACTAAAGTATCTCCATTTGAAAAAATCAAAACTTATCTTTCTGTTAAAACAAACATAAAATAATTTTTGAAATTCATGAAAATCAGAGATTTTTAATTTTCTATAAATTAAATCAGAATTTCTTAATTTTGAATTCACAACTTATGTTTAGAATAATTATTTATAATGTTATATATATTTAAATTAATTTTTTTTTTTGAAAAATCTTTATTTATTGACTTAAATGCATTTATTCTCATATTATTAAAAACTCTCTCTTTTAAATTAAGATAATATATTTTTCTTGGAACATCTTTGTATGATTTAACAAAATAACCATTGAATTTATTTCTAATTAAATCATTGTTACCTCTAATATTATAACATATCACTGGTATACCTTCCGAAAGTGACTGCATAACAGAAACTGGCAAACCTTCTCTTTTACTTAAATGAATTAATATATCATAGTTCTTAATTTTATTTTTTAAATTCACATCAAAATTATTAAAGTAAATATTATTAAGCTCCTTTTTAATTTTTAAAGAATGATACCTATCATTATTACCATAACCATAACATTCAATTTTAATTTTTTGTTTTTTTAAAATCTCAGCTACTTTTATTATATCTAGATATCCCTTTTCTTTTTTATAAGCGGCTATTACTAAAATTTTATTTATTCTTTTTTTCTTTTTAAGCTTTTTTTTAAAATGTTTGTCAGATAAATTTAAACCTATTCCTTTGATTTTATAACATGTCGCTGTTCTTAAAAGATTAAATTTAGCATAATTAAAATCTTCGTTATTAATTGTGATAAAAACATTCGTCTTCAAAGATAAAATTTTTTCAATTATTTTGAAAAAAAATGCCTTAAAAAAATTGGTCTTGGACGTAAACCTAAAACCATGAACAAAATATATTATGTTTAGTTTATACAAAAAAGTAAAAAATCTAAATAAGTGTGAAGCAAGCGGAGTATGTAAATAAAATATTGCTTTGGGATTATTTTTTACTAAAGATTTTATTTGTATAAAAATTTTAATATATTTAATTATATTAAATAGTTCTATTATTTTATTTGGAAAATTTATTTTATGACTCAATTTTCTCTTAAAATTTAAATTTTCAATATCAGAGCAGGCAACTTCTACCTTGAATCCTTTTTTAATTAAATAATTTGCTTGAGATTGTAAAAAAGTGTTAAAAGTTATTGATTTTGAAAAAATAAAAATTACTTTCACAATAATTCCTTTTTTTTTAAACTAATTGTAAAATATACAATCTTCATAAAATTATCAAAGTTTATAAAATTATTAACATTTTTATTTAAAAATATAATTATAAGTTTTTAATATTTTTAAACAAAGTATATCTTTTGAGAAAGGGTGCTGCTAACAATATAAACATAACAGCAAATTTTGACCTATGTCTTATTCCTGTGCCGAAATTTCCTACTCCAATTCCAAATACAAGAATATATGATAATAAAATTATTAAGATAATTTTTAGAGCAGGATCTCTCCAAATATGTTTTCTATTTTGAAAAATTAGAAAAGACAGGTAAATAAAAATAAAAGCATCAAACATTCCAATTAAATGTTTAATTTTTTTAATATCCCAAGGGAATGGTGCAAAAACTACATAAATGCTTCTTAATGGAGCCTTATAGTATATTTCATTCGGAGAATTGATTTTTGTCCATTCAGGCCAAGATGCATCACCTCTAGTTGCAATTCTTGTTTTATCTATTAAGCGTTCTATATTAGTTGCACTTTCAAAAGTACCTAGGTATGGAACACTGATCTTATTTGACATATAGAACACTGTGCTGACTAAAAATAAGGAAAGAAAAATCAAAATTTTAAAATTAATACGAAATGTTCTTAATAATTTCAATAATCTTTTTAAACTTGATAAACCTATAGTTACTAAAAAAACAATACATCCTACAAATAAAGCTCCATGAAAAAAGGTTACCCCAATAAACCCTATTATAGCTAAAATAATTGATTTAAAACTATCTGTCTTAACCCAACTTACTGTACCATATAGGGCTACCAAGAGAAAAAAAACAATGTAAACTTCTCTCAAGATTAAAACTGAGTATAAGATTAATGAAGGGAATAAAGCTATTGCCCAACCCACTTTATTTGCAGTATTCTTATTCCATAATTTGTTAGCAAGTAACCAGCCTAAAATAATTGACCCCATTCCAAAAAATAAACTTATGGACTGAGCCATCAATATACTTCTTCCGAATAAGGAATAAGGAATTGCAATTAGCCAAGTGATAAAATAAGGATGAGGCCCTGTAAAATTATCCCATACATGAAAAAAACCATATTGAGCCAAGGCCCAAGCTGTATTCTCAAATGTTTTTGCATCAGCTGTGCTATCTGGAAGAGGACTAATATAGTGACCATATAATATAATAGATACTCGAAGAATCAATGCCACAAAAAGTATATTTGATAAATGAGGCCAACGAATTGTTATAAATATAATTATCAAAGATACTAAAGTGATCGATGTAAAGCCAAGTAAATCAGACATTATATTTTAACTAAATTTATCTTTTGAAAATATATATTTTAAATCAAGAATAATGTGATTTTTTTTACATAAATTTGAAATAAATTTATTTCCCAGTGTTTTGAATTTCTTATGCGCTACAGCTATTAAAATCGAGTCATAAGTTTTTGAATTTAGCTTAGAAACTGGAGTAATATTATATATCCTTTTTATCTTATTTTTTTCCACCCATGGGTCATATAAATCAATATTACATTTAAATTTTTTTAATTTTGGAACAACATTTTGAATACCAGAATTACGAACATCTGCACAATTTTCTTTGAAGGTTAATCCCATTATTAAAATTTTTGCTCCATTAATTTTAATATTTTTCTTTTTCATTTTATTAATCAATTCCAAAGCAACATAATCTCCCATACTGTCATTAATTTTTCTGCCGGCTAAAATAACCTGTGGTTTATAGCTAATACTTTCTGCTTTATATGTAAGATAATAAGGATCAACTCCGATACAATGTCCCCCTACTATGCCTGGCTTAAAGGGTAAAAAATTCCATTTACTTGCTGCAGCATCTAAAACAGCTTTCGTGTCAATATTAAGTTTATCAAAAAGAATATAAAGCTCATTTATTAATGCAATATTTAAATCACGTTGAGTGTTTTCAATCACTTTGGCAGCTTCTGCTATTTTAATACTTGGAGCTTTATGTGTTCCAGCCGATATAATCTCATTGTATAAGTTGTCTACAAAATTGGCAATTCTTGGTGTGGAGCCTGATGTAATTTTTTTGACATTTGAAATAGTATGAAGTTTATCACCTGGGTTAATCCTTTCAGGACTATATCCACAAAAAAAATCTTTATTAAATTTTAATCTTGAACATTTTTCTAATATAGGTACGCACTGCTCTTCTGTACAACCAGGATAAACTGTAGACTCAAAAATAATTAAATCTCCTTTTTTAATAATCCTGCCTAACATTTTACAAGCCTTAAATAACGGTCTAAGATCTGGTTTTTTTAATTTATCAATGGGTGTTGGAACAGCAACAATAAAACAGTTTGCAAATTTAAGATATTTTTCTTTGCTGGTTAATCTTATTTTTTTTAAACTTCGTAGTTCCCCTTTATTAAGTTCAAAGTTTTGATCTAGTCCTTTATTTAATTCTTCAACTCTTTTTTTGTTGATATCAAAACCAATTACCTCTTTTTTTTTTGAAAATTCTACAACCAGCGGCAAACCTACATAGCCTAAACCAATGATTGCTAACTTAATTTTTTTTTTTTCCTTAATCATAAATGATAATAATTTTTATACCATTTAATAAATTTAGATACTCCTTCAATTACAGAAGTTGATGGCTTATAATTAAATTTTTCTTTTAAATTAAATACATCAGCATAAGTATCAGGCACATCTCCTGGCTGTAATGATAAAAAATTAATTTTTGCTTTTTTTCCTAATGTTTTTTCTAAAGCATCAATATAATCCATCAGCTTCACTGGTTTATTGTTTCCTATGTTATAGATACGCCATGGAGCTTTGCTGCTAGCTGGATCAGGTATATCACTTTTCCAATCAACATTAATGGTTGCTGGATTATCCAAAGTCTTTATGACGCCTTCAACAATGTCGTCAATATAAGTAAAATCTCTAGTATGATTACCATGATTAAATACATCGATCGATTTGTCCTCTAAAATTGCTTTTGTAAATTTAAATAAAGCCATATCAGGTCTTCCCCATGGGCCGTAAACTGTAAAAAATCTAAGACCTGTAGTAGGTAATTGATAAAGATAACTATACGTGTGTGCCATTAATTCATTAGATTTTTTAGAAGCCGCATATACCGACAATGGATGATTAGTGCTATCATGTTCAGAAAAAGGCATTTTGGTATTGGCCCCATATACACTTGAAGTACTCGCATAAACCAAATGTTCCACTTTATGAAGTCGACAATTTTCTAAAATGTGAGCAAATCCAACTATATTGCTATTAATATAAGCAAGTGGATTTTCTATAGAATAACGCACACCTGCTTGTGCGGCTAGATTAACTACCTTTTGAGGTTTATTATCTCTAAAAATATCTTCTAAATTTTTTTGATCACTAATGTCTATTTTATAATGTTTATAATTATTATATTTTTTAAGCTGCTGAACACGATCATGCTTAATTTTAGGATCATAATAATCGTTATGATTATCGACTCCAATTACTTCATCACCTCTATCCAATAATCTTAATGACAACATTGACCCAATAAAACCAGCCGAACCTGTTAATAATATTTTCACAATATTTTTTTAAATTTATAAAAATTATTTATTTTATCTAGCATATTGGTACATTTTAAACTAATTTAACTTAATTAAATTGTTATTGTTTAACATTTAAAGTTTATTATTAATTATTTTTTATTTAATATTGTATTATAAAGAGATATGTATTGATTTTTAACAATATTAATAGAATAATTATCTATTATTCTCTTTCTAGCTTTTTTTCCAAATTGATGCAGTTCTTTTTGTGAATTTTTTAACGCAAGATCTAAAAACCTGAATAAAAGTTTAGAATTACCTGGAGACAAAACCCACCCTGTTTTACCCACAATTTCTTTGGTGTCACCTACGTCGGTTGCAACACATGGTAAACCTGATGACATAGCTTCACCAATCACATTTGGAAATCCCTCAGCTTTAGAACAAAGGCACAGGAAATCAAAGCTTGGCATGAGATCATGCACATCTGCTCGTTGATCTAAAAAAATAATACGATCAGTGCTAATTATATATTTTTTTAAATCTCTCCCAATACATACCAAAACAACATTTGAGTATTTTTTTTTAATTTTTTCAAATGCTTTAATGAGGTTTGAAAAATCTTTTTGCTCGTCACCTCTTCCAACATAACCAATTACTTTAGTATTTTTGGATATTCCAAGAATTTTTCTTACTTTATTTCTCTTATTTTTATTTGGTTTCCATTTTTTAATATTAAACCCATTTGGAATGTAAAAGTCATTTTCATTCACAAAACCCATATCTCGGTACTGTAATAAAGAGCGTGTAGAATTATATAAAATTAAATCAGGAATTTTTGAAAACAAACTTTGTAATTTAATTGATAAACGACTAATAAATTTAAATTCTGAAAATATTTCAAGGCTAACGCGAATACACCACGAAAGTTTTGATTTTTTGTTGGTCATAAAGAAACCTATTAATGCCGCAAAATTACCATGATGTATCCATCCCTGTATAATATCTGGTGGATTGTTTATTAGATTTGCTCTTAATTTTTTTATTGCTTTAAGATTAATTTGACCTCTTTTCAGATTGAGACAGCTCAATGGTATTTTTTTTTTTTCTTAATAATGCTCCATAATAACCTTCGGACATCAAAGAAATTACCCTATTATTAAACGGCCCTTGCAAACCGTTAGTTAAAAGATTAAATAAAAATCCTTCGGCCCCTCCTCTTTCAAGTCCTGTTATGATATGTGTAATCACAGGTTTTTTTTTTACAAATTTTTTAGATTTGACAATATTGACTGGTAATGATTTTTTATTTAACAAAATTTTTTCTTTAATCTTGCGTAAAAAATTATTTGCAATACGTTTTCTTGAAAATCTTAAGATCTCATTAGTTTTTGGTTTATAATCTTTGAATATTCCTCCTCCATAAAATGTCTCAAAAATCATATTTTCCAATTTTTTTTTTTTCATATCTATCAATTACTAATCCTGTATTAGTTAATTTTAAAACTTTACTAATTTCAAAATCTGGTCGACCACCTATACAAAGAATTGGTCGTCCTGCTGACATGTATTCAAAAATTTTTCCTGATAAAACTCCTCGTGAAATCTCCTTGGAACTTGCTAACAAAAGTAATAAATCAGCTTTTTTTTGTATCTCTAAAACTTTTGGTCTTGGTACGTGGCCTTTTATTTTAATTAAATTTGAATATTTTGATTTTTGAGATAAATCTTTTATATAATCTAATCTAGCTCCATAAAATTCTACTATAACTGAGTTTTTTGGAATTTTCTTCTTATTAACAAGATTGACTATTGCATCTAAAAGTATAACTGGATTAATTTCATCTAAATAGATCGCTCCGGTGTATATTATTCTTAGAGTTTTTTTTAATTTTAAAAAATTTTTTGAATTATTTTTTTTTACAATTTTTTCATCAATATCAAAGCCATTTGTTACTCTAATTGTAGTTTTATTATGGAGTTTATTTAAACTCTTACACATATCTTCAGATACAGTGGTAATTAAATCTGCATATTTTCCGACAGTTTCTTTTTCATCTTTTTTAATTTTTTCTTTTAATATTTTAGATGTATTTTCAAAACTTGGATTACCACTCCATAAGTCTCGATAATCAGCAATCCAGTAAATTGAAGGGTATAATATTTTCATTCTACACCCAATAATATGAGCCACTTCAGGTCCATAAGTACTAATCACTATATCTGACTCTCTGGCAAGTTTTGAAAAAATTGGAGAGGTGGCTAAAAACCAAGCTTTTCTTGGATCGAGATTAGGTCCTAAATAATTCACAAAATTTTTTCTTAACCATTTGCCTATTTTTTCTATAAATGGAAATTTTAATATCGAACCTAAAAATAATTGGTATGGTACTTCAATTACTTTAACACCATTTAATTTTGGTAATTCTAAGTCTAGAGGAACATCAAAATTTTTTTTTTTTGCAGTAAGAACTGTTACATCTTGTCCATTTTCAGACCAGTAGCGCGCCCACGAATAGGGCCTATGTGTGCCGATAGAGTTACGAGGCGGCCAATCATAAGTAACAATAGTAATACGTAGTTTGCTCATTTATCCTTCTTAATTCAACTTATCAGTATCATATATTGCAAAACCATGAATATTTCGAGAAAATGTAACGTGAATAAAATCAGCCAAGTATATTAATTTAGTAAGCATATTATCTTTAAAATTTAAATAGAGATATATTCATAACTCAGTCTTTATAAGTCTTACAATTATTTCTAATTTGAGAAGTAATAAAATCAAATTTTTCATTCCTCCAAGCATTAAGTGTTTCTGTGGGGTTGTTACCAGTCCCAACCCACCAAATTGGATGAAGCAATAGATGTAATCCAAGATCTCTCGGACCTTCAAGATATTTAGAGATCAGTGGAAAAACATCTCTTCCAGCTGAGTCAGATATATACCTCATCTTTTTATAATATATATCTTGGTAAGTTTGAGGGATACCTGATAGTAAAATATTATTATTATCTAAAAATGGACCAGGGCGGTGAATAGATACTATATCAACTTTTCTTTTAAATGTATTTTCGAATATGTTTTTCTCGTTTACAAAATTCTCTAAATTTTTATATACAGTTGGATCAAAATGTAAGGAAATTTTATGACCCATTCCAGCTATATCTTTTACTAATGACTGGTTATGTGCTGAAAGAAGACTATACATATTAGTGCTCAACATAAAAAAATATGTAGAACTGACATTAAGTTTAAATTCAACTTGTGCTAATAGATGTGCTAAGTCAACACTAAAGTCTACATCATGACGCAACAATAGTGTTTTAGAAGATAAGTTATCGTTCCAGTTAGTACTTGGCTTAAGATTAGAATTTACTAATTTTTGGATTAAATCCTCATATCTTTGAATACTAAACATTTTTTTGCACACTCCTTATAGAGTAAAAATCTTAACATAACATCAATGAATCAAAAATAGTATTAAATTCGGAATAGATTCTTTAAATAGAAGATTTTAGATATTTATTGATTAAAATTTATTTTATCAAATTTTAGAAATTAATATCATATTTATAATATTTTTCATAATTAGTTGGGTTAACGCGACTTAAACATATACTTATAAAAAGCTAGTAAATAATCCCATACAGGTCTTTCAGTTGAATAATTTGAGTGTAGGATTTCTGGACGAGCTATATACTCTTTAAGTTGTTTACGAGACCATCTCATCTTTTTTAAAAAGTATGTTACGTCTATTTCAGCATCTGCATCTGATAAATAAGGTGTTTCTTCAAGAACTTTGAGAGCTTCCTCCCGACTCATTTGCTCAGAGATAACTAAAGTGGCTAAATGAATCTTTCGTTTATCAACATTAAATTTCCTAGGTAAAATGTAACCTTGATAGAAACGTGTAAAGATTGACTCATAATGTTTGAATTCATAACGCTTATAACCATAATTTTTTTCTAGATCATCAAGAGCCTGAAATTTATTGTAATTCAGATAATCAAGAAATGAATAAAAGCGAATACCTTTAATAAAGTGATTCCAAATAAATCCACCAGTTCCAATTGCTGGAAACGTCTTAAGTCCCTTTATACCATGACGTTTCGCTAATGCTTTTATATTTTGCTTATCATATTTAAACCAATTCCACTTTTTTGGCATTTGCATACCTTCAGTCGCATTATTGGTGCCAGCTAAGATATATTTTAAACCATACTTATTTGCTTGCTGATAAGCTACACCAAGTGTAGCGTTATCATATAATAATTCAACATCGATAACATCAGCATCAAAAAAAGCCTGCATCAATTCTCTGTATTCATCCCAATCGATTACGTGTGTATATAGGTCAACGTCTAAGGTGTTCAACAAATTCGAAATGTTGTTTTGTGCTAACTCTGAATTCCAACCATTGTCCATATGCACAGCAAGAGGACGAAGACCAAGTCGTTTAACCTCAACCAAAGTCCATGAACTGTCCACTCCACCTGAAACACCAACAATACAATCATAAGGTTTACCTTTTCCGTTAGCTTTTACCTTTGCAACAAACTGCTTAAGTTTTTCTTCTTTGCTTACTGAGTTTTGTCCTAGGATATGTTTAGAACGCTCTAAAAATTCAGAACAGTAATTACATGTACCATGCTCATCAAAAATAATGTCTACTGCATCAGTATCCATTACACATCTAACACATTGCTGGTATTCTCTTTTATTTGTTTCATTCATTTGAGTTTTTTTTTATATAGGAAAAAAGTTGTTCGAGCTCATGGTATTTAGGATAGCTAATCAAAACAGCTCGATGAGGACCATAGTAAACAAAAAAAGAACCTGCAGCAACTGCGCTAGCTCCAACTTCTACAGCAGCTTTAATGTCTTCAAGGCTAGACATACCTCCGCAAGCAATAATGGGAACTTCGATTGAATTGCTTACTTGTTTTATCATTTCTAGATCAGGTCCAGATAAAGTTCCATCCTTATCTACAGCATTTAAAAGCACTTCACCTGCTCCAGCATTAACCAAATCTTTAATCAAATCAATTAAATCTAACTCTAAAGTTGAGTCTTTTGCTGCAACAAAATATTTTAAATTACCTAACCAATTTTTTTTAACGTCTACAGAAACTACAATACTTTGACTTCCAAAACGTTTAGCTAAATCATTTATAAAATTAGGATTTTTAATTACAGAACTTTGTAAAGAAACTTTTTCTACTCCTATAGATAAAATTTTATCAACATCTTCAACTGAACGTATGCCTCCGCCATAAGTCAGAGGCATAAAGCATTCTCCAGCAATCTCCTCTATTAAATCAAAATTTGGTTCACGGTTCTCTTTGCTAGCAGTAATGTCTATTATTATGATCTCATCTACTTCTTTTTCATTAAAAATATGAATTGCATTTATAGGGTCACCTATATATTGAGGATTTTTAAAACATCGTGTTTTTATAAGTTTATAATTATCTAATGATAGAATTGGAATTACTCTATGCTTTAACATAATTTATAATTCTACAAAACATTTTATTAATTCTAAACCAAAACTATGACTTTTTTCAGGATGAAATTGTACTCCAAAAATATTTTTTTTTTGGAAAGCCGCACAAAAGTCAGAACCATAATGTGTAGTGCCAATAGTCAAATTAGGATTATCTAAAACTACTTTGTAAGAATGAGCAAAATAGTATCTTTGCTCTTTTTCAAGTTTGGCAATTAATGGATTTCTATTAATAGGTTTAACAATATTCCATCCCATATGTGGAATCTTCATATTTTTATTATTTGGAAAATAAAATTTCTTTACTTCTGCATCAACTAAACCTAATCCACCTAGAATTCCTTCCTCACTAGATCTGCATAGCAGATGCATACCTAAGCATATACCTAATATAGGAATATTTTCAAACTTCACTCTTTCTATTATTTTTTCTTTTATCGAAGCTAATTCAATCGCTTTCATTCCATTATCAAAACTACCAACACCAGGAAGAATAATTTTTGATGCATTATCAATATCCTTAGATGTTGAGCCAAAAAAACTTTTTCCCCCAGTGGCATTAATCATTTTTGCTACTGACGAAAAATTTCCCGAACCACAATTAAGTATTAAATTCATCTTTATAAATTAGATTATGTTCATAATAAGGTTTGTCTTGAATACAAACCACATGGACATCTTCATTTTACAATTCCCTTTGCAAATTTTAACGACATTAATGCCATGATAGCATACATTAGAGTGTTAATTGCTGAAATTAAACAAATAGTTAAGATTATATCTTTAAAAATAAGGCCCATAACAAAACATAATACTGTTGCTAGCAACAGTATTGTTTGCAGCAATAATTCTAATTTTTGTTTTTCAGCAATCAAAAACATATTGCTCAAAGGATTTGAAATAAATCTTAACAGAAACATTGGTGTAAGAATTTGAGCATATTCTCCGGCAATACGCCAATTTTTTCCAAAAACTATTTCAAATAAATCAGGAGCAATAAGTGCAAATAACCCAAAAGGTAATAATGACATCATTAAAAGTTTTTTAAAAATTTTTTTGTATTCTTTTAAACATTCACCACGTTCAGCATAAGCTACACTGGCTTGTTGTCTGAACACATCACCAATCGCAATACTGAAAATTGTTATTGGCACACCAATTGCAAGGTTTACAATAAGATAGAAGCCTGCAGCACTTTGTGTGAAAAACATATTAAAAAAGATACTAGGTAGTTGTCGAGAAGCAGCATTCATAGTATTGGCCACTAAAATAAATTTTGGGAAGTTTATATATCGTTTTGCTAGTTTTAATTGTTTAGATATTTTAGGTTTATGTAAATCATGAGTAGCTTTAATAAATTTTTGACCCATATATAAAGTCCCTAGTATTTGACCAATCAATTGACCCACTATCAATCCTAATGCAGATAATTTTGTTAAAAATCCAATACTTATTTGTGAAATAACTATGGTTGAATTTTTTATAACACCACCGTTAGCCATATTTCTGTATGCTTTCTCTCGATTAAACCAATAATAAAGAGACTGATAAATGCTTATTAAAAAAACACTTAATGGCATCCAATACAAAAAAATATAATTTTCTGGATTATCAATTAGTCTGGATATTTGCTTCTCTAAAAACCAAATAAAAAATAACATCAATAAACTAAAAAAAGTGGATATTGTGCATGACAATATTAAGATTTGATAGGCGTCATCTCTTTTTTTTGGTAAAACAATTGCAAGTTCATATCCAGCTGTCGATAATATTGCAAAAATTGTTACAACAGCAGAATAAAAAGCTAATATTCCAAAATCTTCAGGTGTAAATACTCTTGTTAAAATTGGTACTACAGCAACAGGTAATGCATTTGCAATAGTTGTCCCGGTCATTAGAGTCAATACATTGCGTCTAAATTCTGATTTAAGTATTATACTCTGAAATCGATGAAATATTTTTTTTACCATTTAAACCACTTTATCATGATATTTAATTAAAAAATTTCAAATTCTTTAAATAATTTAAATTTAATATTTTAAGTCTTTCAATTTAATTACAAATTTTCTTTAATCTTTAAAATGATAAAGTCAATTTGATCTTTGGTTAAAAAAGGATTTATTGGTAAGCTTATAACCTCCTTAGAGGCTTTTTCTGAAATTAAAAAATTACCTTTTTTATATTGTAAATATTTAAAACACTCCTGTAAATGAAGGGGCACGGGATAAAAAATCAATGTTGGAATACCATATTTCCTCAATTTCAATTGTAAAGCATCTCTATTTCTTACTCTTAAAGTGTATTGTGCCCATGCACTTGATCTATCAATCTTTATAGCAGGTGTTATCAAAGTACCTGATAAGCTATTTGAGTAACGTTCTGCAACTTTTTGACGTTCTAATAATTCTTTTGCAAAGTATGGTAGCTTGGCCAATAAAACTGCAGCTTGTAAAGTATCCATTCGTCCACCTATACCAATATATTTGTGATAATTACGTTTATTTTGACCGTGAACTCTTAACATTTTAATCTTTTTGGCATAAGCCTTATTATTCGTAAATACAGCCCCACCATCACCATAACAGCCAAGTGGTTTTGAGGGAAAAAAACTAGTAATTGATATATTACCAAGGTTACTATCAGTTTTATTTTTGTAGGTAGCTCCAAAACTTTGAGCTCCATCAATTATAACTTTTAAATTATGATTTTTAGCTATAGTTTGAATATGATCTAAATCCGCAGGTTGACCAAAAAGACTAACGGGCATAATGGCTTTAGTTTTTTTTGTAATTGCAGACTCGATTAATTTCGCATCAATGTTAAATGTTTCGGGTTCTATGTCAACAAATACAGGTTTTGCTTTAAGTAACGCAATAGTCTCTGCTGTAGACATCCATGTAAAAGGTGTAGTTATAATTTCATCATTTGGTTCAATATCAGCTGCCATCATCGCTAGCAAAAGAGCATCGGTTCCTGATGAACAAGTAATTGCATATTTTGCACCTGTAAATTTTTCTAAATTTCCTTCAAGCTCTTGAACCTCCTCACCCAATATATAGTTTGATTTTTTAAGAATTGATTGAATTTTTTCATCAATATCAGTTTTGTATTTTTGATACTGTAATTGTAAATTAGCAAAATCAATATTCATCATTAACTAATTACTGAAACTTTAGAGCCTTTTAATTGATATTTTTTTCCACTATTCTTACAAATAGTGTAGGCATCACCTGATAATGGTAGATCTAATTTCTCACCATATTCACTCATCCATCCAATTTGTTTTGCTGGCACACCAACTATCAATGCGTATGAAGGTACATCTTTATTAACAACAGTTCCTGCTCCGACAAAAGCAAATTTTCCAATTGTAACTCCACAAATTATTGTACAGTTTGCTCCCAATGTTGCGCCTTTTTTTATAAAAGTATCTTTAAATTCACTTTTACGTTCTATCAATGATCGAGGGTTATAAACGTTTGTAAAAACCATACTTGGGCCACAGAAGACACCTTCCTCTAAATAAACATTGTCATAAATAGAGACATTGTTTTGAATTTTACATTGATCACCAATAATAACTTTATTAGCAACATAAACATTTTGACCAAGTGAAACATTTGAACCAATTTTTGCACCTCCACAAACATGTGTCCAATGCCATATTTTAGAGCCTGAGCCAATTTTAGCACCCTTGTCTACTATTGCTGTTTCATGTTTTTGATATTTCAAATTAATATTCCAAAGGTAATGAGATTGTTTTATTGTCTTTAGCTGAAAGATAAGCTGCAACTAGAATCTCTAAAGATTTTAGCCCTTCTCTACCATCAGTTTCGGGCTCAGCTTTGCCCTGCAGAACCTCTATTACATTTTCATAGTATATAGGATGACCAAATCCATAGACAGAATTAGACTCGTAGTTAGCTTCTTTAATTTTTTTATCATAATCTTTAGCTTCATCAAATTCCCAATGCTGAATATCATTCACAGCAACACCACCAATACGGACAGTACCTTTTTCACCAAGAATAGTAATACTTCCCTCTAAATTTTTAGGGTAGGTCAACATAGTTACACTCATGGATCCCAACGCACCATTTCGCCACTTAATATTGAGAACTCCTGTATCTTCTACTTCAATATCACGAAATGTACTTATCATAGATTGTACTTTATCTACTGGACCAATCAACCATTCCAATAAATCAACATAATGTGATGCTTGATTCATTAACGCACCTCCATCATACTCCCGAGTTCCTCTCCAAGATGCTTGATCATAATATTCTTGTGGCCTAGTCCAAAAAACATTGAGGTGAACCATGTGAATTTTATCAAATCGTTTTTCATCAATAGCTCGTTTTAAAAATTGTAATGTTGAATTTTTTCGATTTTGTTTAACTACAAACAACCTTACATTTGCATCATCACAAGCTTTTACCATACGCAAACCATCGCTCCAACTTGTTGCCATTGGTTTTTCAGTCATTACATTGATATTATTTTTAGCACACAATTCTGTCTGTTGTGCATGAATACCACTCGGTGTACACAAAATAACTAAATCTAAACTTTCATTTTTAAGCATATCACTTAAATCAGTATAGCCTTTAATATTATATTTTTCTTGATACTCCTTCAAAATTTCTTCTTTTACCTCACATATAGAAACTAATTCTATGTTTGTTATGTGCTGATCTATAGATTTAAAATGTTTATTAGAAATACGGCCACAGCCAACAATTGCTGCTCTAATTTTTCTATCTTGAATAATTGGAAAAAATTTTTCAATATTTTTTTTATTCATATTTTTTTATTCATATTTTTTAAAACTTATATAGGTACAAATTTCGTATCATATTAGTATATTTATTAAAAATAAATCTAATTAATTAAATCATATTAATCCAATTTTAAAACTTAATATAATTCTCGATATTTTATGATTAATTAATTTTATAATTATTTAAACTGAAAATTTTTTAATAATATTGTCCTCAATATTTATATTATTTGAGGATATAACAAAAGCCCAAAATAATGGGTTTTCTTGTTTACATTGTAGCTCTTTATTTACGCTTTCAATAATTTTTTTTTCAACATTTTTTTGATTATACCATTTAAAAAATTTATCTCTTAATATAAATTTTTTAAAATATACCGGTATCGTTATATACCTTAAGTGTGTCCAAAAAGAAGTATTTCCACCGATTGGAGTAATGGAAGTATTTATATTAAAATTTTTTTTTAATTGGTTTAATTTAGTTGATAGATTTTTTTTAGAATACTGTCTGTAACCATGCCATAAATATAACCATAAACACTTATTAGCAGGTATCATATGTATTTGAATAAAGGGTTTATTGTTTTCAATAAGTTTTTTTGTTATCTCTTCAATAACAAAATCATCTTTTTCAATATGTTCTAAAGCAGATTGACTTATTACAAAGTTTGTTTTTTTATCAATATACCGATTTATTTCCTCTGCTTTAGAAATTATATGATTAAACTCTGAAGGGTAATCATCATTTTTATAGATATCTAATCCGGTATAACTTGAAAAATATTCCCCAGATATTTTTTTAAAAAAATTTCCATATAATCCAGATCCACAACCGACATCAAAAAAATTTAAATTAGAATTTAATTGTAATTTTAAATTTTTATAATCTAATGAGTTCCAAAATCCATCGCATAGTATTCTTGTTGGTGTTTTTTTAAAAGTAATGAGATTTTTAATTGATAAAGTTGGTTTATAAGTTTCGTATGATTTATTAATGCCTTTTCTATGATCACTTAAACATTGATAAAAATATAATAATCTATTTAAAAAGTTTCCCGGATTATCACCATTAATTTGGTTCATATTTTCATACTTTTACAATTTTTAATGAAAGCTTAATTCTTATATTTCGTCCTACCGACTAATACAATAAAATTTAAAAATTTAGATCTTAATGTTACGTATATAGAATAATTTTAAATATAAATTTAAATATATAATGATTAAAAATAATCTTAAAAAATATATTGGAAAAACTAATAAAAAAATTTTAAAGCAAATTACATAAGTGATAAAAATACAATCCAATTAATTGTAAATATAAATGAATATCTAAATATCTAGAATACCTAACTATTTTTTATATATTTTCTATTAATCTCAATGCTCTGTTTTTCCAACTATATTTAGTAAAATCACTGAATGACTTATTAGAAATAGTCTCTCTGTATTTAAAATTTTTAAGCTTTTTAATTGAACTAACCCAAAGATCAATATCATCATGTTTAACTAATATTGAATTTTTCTCATTAAGTATCTCTCTAATAACTGGCAAATCAGAAGCAATAATTGGTTTTTTATGTGACATATATTCAAAAAGTTTTAAGGGAGATGTGTAAGAAGAAATATTCAAACTAATATTTGATGGGTCTGAGCCATGAGCTAATATTATTTTTTGGTTTGGCAACAAACATATATCTAAGGCATTTATATAATTGCTAACTATTTTATGTGGAACAAAACCATAAAAATAAATATTTTTTCTTATTATTTTATTTTTCCAAAACTTAATATCTTTTTCAAGACCACCAATTATATGAATTTCTACATCATCATCCAATTTATCAGCCATAGAGGCAATAATTTCCATGCCTTTACCTTTATATAAATGGCCCACATACCCAACCTTTAAATTATCTTTAAATCCTAGAAGGTCAATTTTATAATTAAAATCTTCTACTATATCAGCACCATCATGAGCTACCTGTATCTTAGAGTCATTTAAGTATCCTTTGTCTAAATATATATTTTTTAAAGCTTGAGATATAACTACCATTTTTTTCAAATATTTACTTTTTATAAGCCATTCAAAAACTATTGCTCTATTATTTTTTTTGTCAAGTATAGGTGCGTGTGTTTCATAAACTACTTTATTGTTTAATAATGTAGCTAAAAAAACACCATGTAAAAATCTACCATACACTAAATCAAATTTCTTATTAATAAATAGATAGAAAAAGATAGCTAGAATATACATGATGGCTCCACCTTTTATATTTGGATGATAGAGTTTTTTAATTTTAAAATTTTTTCTTACTCCATAGTGATCAAAAATATCATCTACATTCTTTTCATATTGATTTTTTGAGTCTGGTGCTAAAAGTACAACTTCATGTCCATTATCAGCAAATGCTTGGCACATTTTCATAACATGAATGCTATTAGCTGTTCTTGATGGTATAATGGATTTTGATATATAAGCTATTTTCATTTTTATGAAATTTTTTTTTAATTAATCATCAAGCAATAGAATTAGTTGTACATAAATAGTTTTTATTGAGCGATCAAAAATCACATTAATCAATCTGTATACCCATGACGTCTATTAAATTTAGCTACCGTGAAAGCTGTAAATGTGCGCATCAAAACAGACATTTGGGTTTTCCAAGATTTGTCTAAAATAATATCCTTAATTGGGTGTTTACGAAGACGGTTACCCCCAAGGCCATTAAAATTTTTTGTGTCTGGCAAAAGCATAGTGGGCTCGAATTTTATTCCACTAAATTTACATATAGTTTTGAGTGTATCCTCAAGATTTGTCACCATATCTTCATAACGTATTGTAAGCCAATTATCTGAACCGTATTGACTCATTAAACTATTAGCAGCATTTTCTGTACGCATTAAATTAAACCAGCCAACCAGCCAATTACCATATTTTCGACGATAGGCATGCACTATTGCTCTACCATCACGCACAAGATAGATAACTCGTACTTTAAAAAGTGGGCTTCCTAAAAGAGCATCGAGACGTTTTGGATTTTTAGAAGCATCAGCAATTATATTCTTACCTGCAATTTCTAAAACTGCCTCTAGTGCAATTTTATTATATTGTAATAATGTGTCATGGGATAATTTTTTGGCTTTAGCTCTAAAACTGAAGGGTATATCTGTCAATCCAACTCTGTGTTTCTCTTGCATTAATCTGTCCACCTTAGACCAAAAGTAAGAGTCAAAGATATTTTCTTCACCAGACCATCCTGGGATTTTACGATTGAGTGTAATAATTTCACTAACACCAATTACTGAGCTATGCTTATCTAAACAAAGATTCAAAAGTGTCGAACCACAATGTCCTGGACCAAGAATATAAAGAAGTTCGACAGGGTTAGTCATTAAAGAATTTTGAATATCTTTCATTTAATTAATTAGTAGAGATAAGTTAATCTGGTTAAATTTATTTAACATAAATATTCTGAAAGTTTATTTTTAATAAGTTCAGTCTCTTTTTGATTTAAAATTTCCTTATATTTTCCTATATTTTTTTTTGAGAGACTTGCTTGATAACTAGAGGGCACAGAATGATCTAGAGATACATGATTACATATTTCATTTACCATTTTTTCATTTTGATTTACAAAATCCTCGAATTTTAAAAGTAAAAGATTAGAATTATTAATCTTTTTAAGACGTCTTTGCATTTCTTTATACCAGTTAACAAACTCCTCAACATTGGTAGAGTTTTTCATCTGTTTAAGCTCTGAAAACTGATCACGTGGATCACGAGTTACTAAAATAATTTTTCTGTCTAAAAAATATTTTGTTGACTCAATTGGATTCCAACCTGAACCTGCATTATTAAGAAGAATTGGACCTTTGCCAAAATTTGAATCAAATATTTTACTATGTAATTTTTGTGCTGCAAAAATGAGATCATCTTGGGAGACAAGTAAACGTGTTTTTGGTGCAATCTCCTTAAAACCTAGTCGATATTTTAATTTTCCTATAAAATGCATAATAGGTGACTTTGATTTTATCAATCTATGCCAATGCAAATGCATGGGAAGTTCAGCAGCAGTAATCTCATCAATAAATTGTCTAATTGCTTTATCAAACAAAGGTAATAAAGTTGTATAATTCTTACCATGTTGCCAGAGTGTTCTTGATTGAGAAAGTTTTTTTATAATATACTCAAATTGATAAAGTACATAATCTGATGTACCAGGATGAAAAGCATTTTTTGCAACAGCTTCTAATGTCATTAAACCATTTGGCATTTGTGGTAATTGATATTCAGTTCCTTGCAATGGATCTTGGAGATCACCACGTCCAGCTAAATAATCATATACCGCTCCTGAGCCTGAATAAATTGTCCCAAGTGTAATAATATAATTCATTAAATTAGACCTATCGTTCATGCAAACTTAATTAAAGCTTTTTTTGTAATACTCAAATATTTTCTTTCATTTTATAGTTTTGAAAAAAAATTTGTTAGTAGATGACTCATTTTTATTAAACATATATCATAAAGGACGGCATTAATATCGCTCATTTTTTTAATTAAAATGATTTTAAATTTAATCTACTAATTATTTCACCTTATCTTTGAAATAATTTCATAAATATCTTTATGATTTATTTCTAAAGGGTTGTTTCCTAATCTTAATAAATTAATACCTTTAATAATATTCTCTGAATTTTTTTTTATATCTATTTTTAACTTAATTAAATCATCTTCCAAATGTGCCTTTGTTTTTAAAAAAGATATTTTTGAATTAAAATCATTAATATTTGTTACGTCAAAAAGTTTGAATATAAGATCAAACCTTTTTTTTAAATCAAATGAGGTTTTAGACTTTTGCAAGTTATCATGACTAAATTTAAAGAAATCCTCAAAAAATAAACTTACTGCATGACCGTGACTAATGTTAAATAATGAAGTAAATGGGTAAGATACAGCATGGGGTGCTGTAGTTTTTGAAATATTAATTGCCTTACCTGCTAAATTAGATGCAATACTCATTTCAGTTGAATTTTTCATATTTGGATCATTTATAAAAGATAAGAAACTATTAACTGACACTTTTAAAGATTTAGATGCGTATTCAACACTTTTGTCGTTAGATTTCCTTGATACTAAAGACTCCAATGCTTGTGCTATAGCATCAAATCCAGCAGATGCTTTTATCTTATTGGGCGCAGATATTAAAAATTCTGGAATCAAAAAAAAATTATCTGGTATTAATAATTCACTTTCAAATGAATGCTTAATTCCATCAACATAT
>MDSV01123626.1_pt1 | contig 23315 bp, 21 predicted proteins | sample 810851 | NCBI WGS metagenome assembly MDSV01 (sample SAMN05326640, study PRJNA326480) | marine metagenome | isolation source: seawater | place: Atlantic Ocean: North East | collected 2012 | reverse complement strand
TTTATCACTAGAATTGATTGTATGTAAACTTCAGAATCGAGCTGCACCTTCCTGGTTTTTAAGTCTATTTGCTCTATTTTTTTTGTTAATTGCAAGAAATTGGGAACTTGTTCCAATTTCTTTTTTACTTATTGCAATAATATTTTTTCTTACACCATTTATAAAAAAAAGAGGCCTTATTAGATTTATTAATGATATTACTATGCATAAATTAATATTTTTTGGATGGGGATTTTTTGGAATCTTACTCACATTCATTATTATGCTTCAAAGTTTTGATCCACGATCAACAACTTTTGGAATACTGATATTATTTATTGCCATAGCATTTATCTCAAATAATTCTTTTGATACAAAATCTATTAAAGTTATTACTCCATGGATGCTTATAATTGTTATTTCTTTGTCTTTTGAAGGGATTTACAGATTCAAGCTCATTACCGCGGGTCCGCCCATTGATAGAAATGATTTTACAGCAACTCTTAATGATAGCTTTTTCAATAATCATAAAACCTCTCAATATCACTACCGATACGAAAAAAGTATTGAAAACTTCTTCATGGACAATGAGGAAAATCTTAAAAATAAAAAAATATTGTTTCTATCAAGAATAGAATACCTCTATGCGAAATATGATATCTCACCTCCGTCTGGTCTTCCGCTTTGGTGGCACCTAGGCACTTCTTACAGAAAAGTATCATCCGATAGTATTATAGATACAATAAAAAATGACGTAGATTATATTATTGGGCTTAACTATCACCAGGGCAAGCCAGATGCGGGCATGATGGCAAATGACGATATATATAATGTAATTAATGATGGAACATTTTTTGAAAAAAATCTTGATTATGCAGAAGTCGTTGTTCTAAAAAATAAAATAATAAAATGATAAATTCAAATATGAAAAATCATAAGAGCAGGAGGAAGATTTGAATCCAGATAAGAAAGATTTCTCTCCTAGAGTGCATTATTTTATCTTTTTTTCTATTATATTAGGCTTTAATTATCTGCTATCAAAGTATCAATTTTTCATCACAGAAGGATGGTTTGAAACATTTGCTGTATATGCAAATAGTGGAATTGACATATACAAAGATTATAATTACTTCTTGCCTCCTCTGACAGTATCTATATTCAGTGGATTTATTAATCTCTTCGGATTAGATTTTATATCATTAAGATATTTTTTCGCATTAATACATGTATTAAACTTTTATATAATCTTTTTAGTTTTACAAAAGCGTACTAATATTGATTCAGCAATTATTGGGTCACTATTAACTTTCTTCTTGATAATTAATAATCCAGCTTTTATTGCAAAAGATTACCATACCATTGTATCACTTCTTGTTGCGCTATTAATTTATGTCTTACCATTTGGTGATGAAAATAAAAAAATTAACAATAAGACACCCATATATATTGGTTTACTAATCGGTTTGTTAATACTCACAAAGCATAATATAGGTGTAATATTTGGTTTCAGTATATTTCTTTACATAAATTTAATCTTATTTTCTAATAAATATCGACTTTCTGAGTTTATAAAAATTAACTTATATTTATTTGTATCTTTATTTGCAATCTTACTAAGTTTTACAACTTTTATATCACCTTCATGGTTGTCTGTATTTTCTTTTGATACGCCAAAAGGATCAATCTATACAATACTATTTCGATTCATTTTAGATCCGACTAATCGAAAAATTATATTTGTTTCTTTGTTATTTACTGTATTAATCTATATTTTTTATTTCTTAGTGAAATCATATAAATATAAATTTGTTACTTTTTTAAATTATTATCTAGCAAGTATTGCATCGTTTTTCAGAATAACTGATTATCAAATTGGGCGATCTAATATGTTTCTATTTCTCGTCTTAGCTTTCATGGTGGCTATATTTATTCTGTTTAAATTGAAGATCGCGATTCTTTATATGTTTGCCCTATCATGGCCACTCCTTAGGCTCCTGAAAAGTAACACGAAGAATGATGTGCTCTTCTGTATTCCTCTTTACACACTTGCGTACTGTGGAACTACTACTGCAGGTTTTAACTCTGTAAGTTTAGAAATTTTACTAGCTTTATTCTTCGCAGAATTAATATTCATTTTAAGAGAATTATGTATCTCTAGCAAAGATAATTATAATCTTAGAAATTTTCTAGCTCCTATCATATTCGTAACTTTTACTTTTGGCGCTACAAAACTTGTCAATCCTTCTTATAACTGGTGGGGCTTAAAGACAAATAGTATAGTAGATAATATACAAAATGAAAGATCTTTTAAATCTGGGTACTTTAAGCATATTCATATGGATAAATTTACATATGATATTCTTAATTATGCTGATAATAATGATATTAATAATCTTTTAGCAACACCGTCAATACCATTGTTTAATCTTTTAAGTGAAAAAAAGTCAGAGTTCAGTTTATTGTATTGGTATGATGTCACCACATTAAAAAGCCAAGAAAAAACAGTCAATAAATTATGGGATTCACCTCCAAAGGATATCTTTATGCTAAAAGTACCAGATTATGTTCATGCTGGACATTACTCACTAATTAAAAAAAATAATTTCTTACCACCTAAAGAAATAGAAAATATAGTGATAAAGAAATTCATAACCGGTGAGTATGTCATTGATTTTGCTCGAGCAAATATAAATTATGAAACATGTGATGATGAATTTATTACAAATTATATCCCTTCATGTAATCTAGACCAAGACAATGGTTTAATATTTTATGTTTCAATCGAAAATTCAAGATATTTCAATGACGTCATTAAAAAGTGTGAACGCACTCATCAATGTAAAATTGAAAATACATATCTGTTGGATAAAAGTTATGTTTTTGAGATGGTTGTGGCTAATCAATATTGGTACAAAGAACTAATTGAAAACGGCAAGGCATTGCATGTTAACAATAAAAAGTTTCACATATTCTATTCTCTCATAAAAGTGAATAATTAACCTTTATATTTTGCAATAGTAATAATATTGCCAAGCTTCAAACCTAATACTAATCCAAAAAGATTAGGAACATTTTTAATTTTAAATCCTATTGCCCATAGGAAATGCTTTACTAGATAGCTTAGTTTAAAATAATTCCTTGTTTGATGTTGTCCTAATATTTCAAAATTATTTTTATCTAAAAAATCTTTTGTAGTATTTAGATTAAATAGTTGTGGATGTTGTAAACAAAATGGTGGCCAATTGAGTTTAAAAAGTTTTCTAAGTATTGAACGCTCATTATGTGTCACGATTAGTATTTTGGAGTTCTTTTTGAGTTTTTTCTTCAATTCATCAATATACAAAGAAGGTTCAAGCAAGTGATCCATTACATGTATAAAAACAACTGTATCAATTGATTCATTGGGTATGTGGGATAAATCATTCATATCTATAGTTATAGTTGAATCTTTATTAGATGTTAGTCGCTTTAATTCTTCGTGTACCGCAAAGTTAGGTTCAATCAACCAATATTTTTGATATTGTCCATTTGAAATACAATTTTCAGTAAAATATCCTACATCTGGTCCTATCTCTAAAAAATTACCATTTAAATCAGAATATTTTTTAAAGTAATTGAAATAGCCTCTTTGTGTTTTTTTGAGTGCACTTATTGGCACTTCACTCATATTAGCTGGCATTTGGCTATATAGTGACTTTAACTGTGTATCACTAAAAAATTTAGGCGTATATAATGTGCCGCACTCACTACATCTATGGTAACTAAAGATTACTTTTTTTTTAAAAAAGCCATTCCAGGTATTTTTTAGTAAACTATAATCTGAATCTTCTGCTTTAGGGTCAGAATAAACTTCAATCTTAGAATTTCCTGAATTACATATTGGACATTTTCGGTTAGTATATTTATCTTCCATTATTATCCTTCATCAACATGACTAAATCTATGATACTATACTTATCAATCAAGTAATTAAGTATTTAAATATCTTTCAAGTGGAATTAATTTATCATATAAGTTAATATTTTTATAACATAGGTCTATCTAAATTCTAATATAATGAAAGAAATCACAGACGTGTTACAAAATAAAAAATTTAAAAATTATATTTATATTGGGATAATAAATACTATTTTTGGTTTAGCTATTTTCCCAATCTTATACTTTTCTTTATCAAACCTTCAATTACATTATCTAACCATTCTTACATTATGTTATTTAATATCTGTTATTTTTGCATATACAACAAATAAGATTTATGTGTTTAAAACTAGTGGAAATTATTTACCAGAACTAATAAAGTTTAGCTCATACAATGTATTTGTTTATATGTTAAATGTAGGCGCACTGCCAGCGCTTATATTTTATTTTAGTCTTCATCCTGTTGTTGCACAGTACATATTTATTATACCCATAGTGCTTCTTGGTTATCTCTGGCAGAGTAAAATTACATTTAAAGTGTAGGATTGAGGTATACTTATATATTATGAGCACGAAAAATACTCTTGTAATTTCAGGAAACGGCGACATTGGAACATCTATTTCTGATGAATTTTCAAAAAAGAGTACTGTTACTTCATCAACAAGATCAGATTTAGACTTATCCTCAAAAGATTCTGTTGATAATTATCTTAAATCAATAGTAACTATTTATGATAACGTAATTTTTTGTGCTGCAGATAATAAATTGAACTATTTTGAATCTAATGATATTGAAAGAATACAAAAATCATTTGATATTAACTTTATGTCATTTATAAAGATAGTCCATTATTTGATAACAAAGAATTTATTATCTAAATCATCATCGATAGTTTTAATATCCTCACTTTATTCGAGATATGGAAGAGTTGGTAGATTTCCGTATTCTGTATCAAAGCATGCGTTACAAGGTGTAATGAAAAACCTTGCGTTAGAACTCAGTCAATATGATATTCGCGTAAACTCAATTACACCTGGTTTTATTGATACTAAACTTACAAGAAATAATCTTTCAAAAGAAGATATTGTAAAACTAGAAACAAGAATACCTTTGAAGAGATTGGGAAATGTTAAAGACATAAGTAATATGGCGCTATACCTTTGTAGTGAAAAAGCATCATATCTAACTGGCCAAGATATTACTATTGATGGTGGATTTATAGCGGGTGGTTTTTTTGAAAACAACTAGTAATTTTAATTTTTTAATTGATGGTTCAGATTTTAACGTGGATTTGAATAATTCAGATACAATTAATATATCATCTTCACCAAGAGACTATAAAGTAACATTTACTGATAATGTTGCGAGTAAAATAGATCTTAATAACGGAAAATATTCAGACTATATATTTATAGCAGATAAAAATATAATGAAAATTTATCCTAATTTGCTTGATAATTTTAATAATTATCCTACCTATATTGTTGAAGCTATTGAAGATAATAAAAACATTCATGAAGCTCTCAGGATATGTGACTTTCTTCTTGAGAACAATGCTAACAGAGGAACATGTATTTATGCATTAGGTGGGGGCATAATACAAGATCTAGTAGCTTATGCAGCTGCAACTTATAAGAGAGGGATACCTTGGATATATATCCCTACAACATTATTAGGCCAAAGTGATAGTTGCGTAGGGGGAAAAACTGGTCTGAATTATAATGGTACAAAAAATTTAATTGCACTCTTTTCAGCACCAAGAGAAATAATTATTGATATTAATTTTAATTATACTCTTAATGGAGATGATATATTTTCAGGCTATGGTGAAATTCTTAGGTTAGCAATCACAGGAGGAGAGCAAGTTTTTTTACAATACAAAAAACTTATTCATCATTTGATATCTAACGACAGTCTATTAAAGCCAGATAAGGAAATACTTAATCAACTAATAAAGTTATCATTATCTGTTAAGAAATCAGTTGTGGAATATGATGAGTTTGAGCTTAATCATAGGAAATCAATGAATTATGGCCATAGCATAGGTCATGCTATTGAAGCAATGGTTGATTTTAAAATTCCACATGGACAAGCTGTTGCACTTGGAATCATGGTTGAAAATGAACTTGCTAAATCTATTTTGGATTTATCATCAGACATTATATCCGATGTTAAAGATATCGTTATGAAAATAGTACCAAAAGAGTCACTTGACTATTTCTTTTCACTAAAAAATAGTTCTTTTATTAAATTTCTAAAGAGAGACAAGAAGGTTATTGGATCAAACTTAAAATTAGCAATTATAAGTAGGATTGGTGATATGAGATTTATTGACTTTTCTCTTGATAAAGTAAGTGATAAACACATCAATGAGACAATTAAAAATTTAAGCCAGATGTGAATATATTATTAATAGACTTTGGCGCTAGTCGAATAAAATCATCACTATATGATTCTGAAACTGAAATCTTATCCGATGTTTTTAGCACTCCTGGAACATTTTTCAGTAAAATGTCAACAGTAACACTAAAGTATATAAATGAGAGATTTCATGAGCACCTCAATTATCATCATGACATTGATAAAATAGCAATATGTTCTGAAATGCATGGATTTATATTATCTGAATCCATACCACCATCTGAAGAAGATTTGTATATATCTTGGAGAGCTGATTTATCTCATAATAAAAAAAAAGATATACAAAGCTATGACTCAAGCTTATTAAGTATTACTGGCATTAATGATAAACTCGGACTTCCAAGAGTCAATATAAATTATCATCAAAACTATAATAAAAAAAGCCACCTTCTTTCACTTATAGATGCAATAATTCTTTTAAATGGTACATGGAATAGTAAAACATCTATACATCTTGCTGCTGCTACTGGGTTATTTGATATTTGGAACAATAAGTGGATAAAGAGTTTAGATAAAACGAATATTATAACTTATGATGTTTCATCATATGGTGATTCACTTGGATTTATAAATTATTCAAAAAAAAATATCCCTGTATTTGGAGGTTTAGGAGATCTCCAAGCAGCTATTATGTCAATTGACTTGTCGTCAAGCATAAATGTAAATATGGGAACAGGCTCACAAATTTCCATGGAATATTCTCCTAATCTATCTTATGAGATTAGACCGTATATGCATAAAAAATTTATTAATACATTAACACATCTCCCTTGTGGCAGGGTACTCAATGAATATGCTTCTTATGTTGACTCACTATTTGATAAAAATATTGATTCTGTTTTTTGGAACAAGTTATTCAAGACTAGTATTGATATAAATCATGATAATGAATATGAAATCAACCTTAACATCATAAGAGGATTGTATGGTTATATAGAAAATAAAAGTATAACGTCTATTGATAATATTAATAGGATTGATGATTATATTTACTCCATAAAAAAGGCACTTGCAAATCAGTACGTATGTATCATCAACGATATTAAACGCTATCAAGATATTAGTAAAATATATGTAACTGGTGTACTTGGTATGAAAATTCCTGAATTTTGTGAAGTATTAGAGTACAATACAAATTTAAAAGTTGAGAGATGCACAGAAGCTACTGATTCAACAATTATAGGTTTGAAAAACTATTGCATTGCTCATAAACTTTAGTTTAGATAAGTTTGAATATTACAGAGGTTATTATGAAAGCAGTTATTCTTGCTGGCGGCCTAGGAACAAGACTCTCAGAAGAGACATCAAGAGTGCCCAAACCAATGGTAGAAATTGCTGGTAAACCAATTCTCTGGCATATAATGAAAATTTACTCTTATTATGGTGTATCTGACTTCATAATATGCTGTGGCTACAAAGGCTATACTATTAAAGAATATTTTTCGAACTTTTTACTTCGTAATTCTGATATAACTTTTAACCTAAAAGAAAATAAGATGGAAGTTCATTCAAATAATTCAGATAATTGGAGAGTAACACTAGTTGATACAGGTGACGCCACAATGACTGGTGGCCGCATCAAAAGAATTGAGCAATATATAGATGACACTTTTTATCTTACTTACGGTGATGGAGTTGGCAACATAGATATTAATAAACTATTGGCCCATCATAAAAAGTCGAAAAAAATCTCAACAATGACAGTCGTTAAGCCACAAGGTAGATTTGGTTCTGTGTCTTTAAGCAATGACTCTGTGACTAAGTTTGTTGAAAAGCCTATAGGGGAATCAGGTTGGATAAATGGAGGATTTTTTGTTCTAGAACCTAAAGTATTTTCTTATATTAAAAATGATATGACGATTTGGGAGAGAGAGCCACTTCAGAAATTAGCAAGTAAAAATGAACTTAGTGCTTATAAGCATGAACAGTTCTGGCAACCAATGGATACATTACGAGATATGAATTATCTTAATGATCTTTCTCAATCTGAGGAGACATTTCCCTGGCATGACTTTGGAAACTAATTTTTGGGATAAAAAGAGGATCCTTATTACTGGTCACACAGGATTTAAAGGGTCTTGGCTAACGATGGTTTTAAATGAATTAGGGTCTGATATTTTTGGTGTATCATTAGAACCCAATACATCGCCCTCAATATATAAAACTAATAAATTAGATTCGCTTTGTGTTAGTAATATTGTAAACATAAAGGATTACGATAAGGTACGTGATTTAGTAACGGAACACAAACCTGAGATAATTTTTCATATGGCTGCACAGAGTATAGTTAAAGATTCCTATCTAGATCCTCTTAATACTTTCCAAACTAATGTAATAGGGACTGTAAATTTATGTGAAATTGTAAGAACATCTGACTTTGTGAAAGCATTTATAAATGTAACATCTGATAAATGTTATAAAAATTTAGAAAAAAAAACTGCTTATGTAGAATCAGATGAGCTCGGTGGGTATGATGCCTATTCTGCTTCAAAAGCTTGTTCCGAGCTAGCAACATCTGCATATATATCATCTTTCTTTTCGAATGAAACTAGAGTTGTAACTGCAAGAGCTGGCAATGTTATTGGAGGAGGCGACTGGTCAAATTATAGATTAATTCCTGACATTTTTAGGTCAATTGTCTCTAAACAAGAGTTAATCATAAGATATCCAAACTCTGTAAGACCATGGCAACATGTTTTAGAGCCTTTATTTGGATATTTGGAATTAGCAAAGAAATTATATTCTGGTGATACCGTTCAAGGCGCATGGAACTTCGGACCAAAAGAATCATCACATAAAACTGTCCGAGAAGTAGTCGATCATATGAGAGTCGCTCTACCAGAATTGAATTATAAAATTTCATCAGAAAAATCTGATTATGAGGCGGGACTGCTATACTTAGATATATCAAAATCGTGTAAATATTTAGATTGGAGTCCTAAATGGAGTTTTGAAAAATGTCTCATAGCTACCTCCGAGTGGTATAAAGCATATATTGACAATAAAGACATGTTAGAGTTTTCTAAAAATCAAATACATGAATACTTAGATGAATAAAACATGGTGTATTAAAGATGATTTAACTTATATCACCAAAGTTGGTGAAAAATACTTTAAACAACTTGAAAACAAAACAATCCTTTTAACTGGTTGTACAGGATTTATAGGTAAATGGTTAATTTTATCTTTGCTTCATTATAATAAACTATCACATGGTACATTTCGACTTCATATACTAACAAGAGATAAAGAAAAACTTCTTCAAGATAAGCATATAGATTTTAGAAATGAAATTTTTCATATAATTCAAACAGACATAAGAACACTATCTCTTGAACATAAGTATGATTATGTAGTTCATGGAGCTACATCTGCTAGTGCAGAACTCAATGAGAAAGACCCAATCGAAATGTTTTCTGTGGTTGTTGATGGGACCAAAAGAGTTCTGTCAGAGCTAAATAGAATAAAATTTTCTGGAAAAATTATTAATTTAAGCTCAGGCGCAGTATATGGCGTTCAAGATAATGATACTAAATTCATAAAAGAATCAGATTGTTCAGCACCAGATACATCTAATGCAGTGTATGCATATGCAGAAGCAAAACGGTCATCAGAATCATTATTTGCTTTATACAGTAAACAATATAAATTTAAATTTGCTAACGCTAGGATATTTGCTTTATTAGGGCCAATGCTACCCCTTAATGTACATTTTGCTGCAGGAAATTTTATACACAATGTATTGAAAATGAAAAAAATTGTTATAAAGGGGAGCGGAAAACCTATAAGGTCATACTTGTATCCAACAGACTTAGTTTTATGGATACTATTCCTTCTTCTTGATAATGATGCTACAGGTTCATTTAATTTAGGTTCAAAAGAAGATATTTCAATTTGTGATCTAGCTGATATGATTGCAAAAAAATATCATACAAGTTTTAATATTGAAAATAAAGATGATAAAGGATGGAATACTTCAAGATATGTACCAGATAATGAGAAAATTATTAGTTGTAGTGGTATTAACCAATCAGTATTTTTAGATGAAGCAATTCAAAGAACATATCAATGGAATAAGGAATTATGAGCAGCATAAAAGTAAGTGACTTAATAGTGTCAACATTAGCTAAGCATGGCATCAAAACATGTTTTTCTGTCACTGGAGGGGGGTCAATGCATTTGAACCACTCATTTTCAGTGAATAAAAAAATTGATGTTATCTATAATCATCATGAACAGGCATCAAGCATTGCGGCAGAATCATATTATAGATTAAATAACAAACTTTGTGCTTTAAATGTTACTTCAGGCCCAGGCGGTACAAATGCTATTACTGGAGTTTATGGGGCTTTTGTTGATAGTATAGGAATGATAGTGCTATCTGGACAAGTCAAACTTGAGACAACCGTAAGTGCTTCTGAGGTTCCTCTTCGGCAATTGGGTGATCAAGAATTAGATATTGTTCCAGTAATAAGATCGATTACAAAATTCTCTAAAATGATAACAAGGGTTAGTGATGTTCTTTATGATCTTGAAAAAGCAATATACTTAGCAAAATCTGGAAGACCAGGGCCATGCTGGCTTGATATACCATTAGATATTCAAGGCGCAATGATTGATCTAAAAAAGATAAAAAGATTTAATCCTCCTATAACAAAAGAGAATAAAAAGCTTCTAAATAAGCAGGTAACGGAAGTTATATCGTTGATCAAAAAATCCAAACGTCCTGTTATATATTGTGGAAGTGGTATTAGGTTATCTGAAAGACATTTACATTTTCTAAAATTAGTCAATCTTTTAAATATTCCTGTCGTTTCATCATTCAACTCACAAGATGTGATTTGGGAGAATCATCGGCTATATATAGGCAAAGCGGGTACTGTTGGAGATAGGGCAGGTAACTTTGCTGTTCAAAACTCTGATCTTTTACTTGTTCTTGGATCAAGACTTAATATAAGGCAGGTTAGTTACAATTACCAAATGTTTGCTAGAGAGGCAAAAATTGTATGGGTTGACGTGGATAAAACGGAGCTGGATAAACATACCGTTAAGCCTCATTTAAAAATTCATAAGGATTTAGCTATCTTTTTACCTTCTATGATACAGAAAATTAAACATAAGATTAATCTTCATGTTGATTGGGTAGCTTGGTGTAAGCAAAGAAAAATAAGATATCCTGTGGTAAAGGATGAATTCTACAACAAAAAAAAACCAATTAATCCTTATTGTCTAGTCGATATACTGTCTAATCATATGAAAGAGAATGATATTGTGGTTACTGCTAATGGCACAGCAGTGGTTATAACACATCAAGCATTTAAAATTAAAAAAGGACAGCGTGTATGGTCTAATTCAGGATCTGCTACTATGGGTTACGATTTACCAGCTGCAATAGGTGCTTGTTATAGTAGTAACAAAAAAGAAGTATTATGTATCACTGGAGATGGTTCAATTATGATGAATCTTCAAGAATTAGAAACAATAAAATCTAATAAACTACCAATTAAAATTATAATCATTAATAATAAAGGTTACGTGTCTATGTTCCAAACGCAAAAGAACTTTTTTAATGGAAAAGAATTTGGATCTGGACCCAAAAGCGGAGTTACTTTTCCATCATTTAGGAAAATAGCAGCATCTTTTAACTTTACATACCAATCATGTAGAAAAATAGGTAACCTAGAAAATGAAATCAAAAAATTTCTGAAAAAATCGACTGGTATACTAGAGGTTTTTGTAGATCATAATCAACGCTTTGAACCAAAATTAGGTGCAAAGCAACACCCTGATGGAAGAATAACATCTCCACCTCTAGAGGATTTATCACCATTTCTAAGTAAAGAAGAACTTCAGGAAAATATGATAATTCCTATTCATGAATAATATTATACTCATACAACGATTAGTTCATGCAGCTACAGGAATCCTATTTCTTTTTCTTGTTACAAATTTTCTTACAATTCATGAACAAGGTTGGTATTACGCATTCTTAACATTAGTGGGTTTCTATACGTTATTTGATTTTGGATACTCTGAATCACTACTTCATATATCATCATCAAAAAGTGATGATATGGAAAAACTATTGAAATATTCAGCACCCAGATACTTTAAATCTTCCATTATTTTTTTTGTTCTATTTATAATAATTGGCTATTTTTTATTTTCTTATCAAGATCAAAATCTTTCTTACAACTGGGTTCCAATATGGATTCTTCTGTGTTTTAGTGCATCAATTTTTTTATTTTTAATGCCGATCTTTTCTATCTTACAGGGAACTGGTTATATAAAAGATGTCTATTCTGTTAAGCTAATACAGAATATTTCATCGATAATTTTTTTCTTTATTATTGTATTGTACCTTGAGGGATTACTGGCTACAGTCTCAATATCTGTATCAGCAATTATTGTTCAAGTATTTTATTTAATTAAAAAGCATAAGCAAGCGTTCTATGTTTATATAAGATCTGTTAGGACATCTGACTCAACTCGATTACCTAATAATTCATTTGTTCTTCATGTTGGCATATCATGGCTGGCGGGATATATTATTACACAGTTTCAAATACTTGTAGTTTTCATTTATCTTTCTGTAGAATTATCAGGAAAATTCGGTCTTTCATTGGCTATGCTAAACACAATACTATTAATCTCATCGTCTAAATTACACTTAAATATACCTGACATGACACGTGAGGCAACAAAAGGAAATCAAAAAAATTTAGATCGTATATACTTTGCAAGCCTAAAAGAATTATTTAAAATTTATATACCAGGAGTGCTTGCCGTATGTCTATTGTATTATATGAATGATCTTAACTTTTTGACTGATAGAATGCTAAGTTTAAATTTTCTAATCGCATTAGCATTGGCAATTCTCATTAATCAAATTATAGGTAGTATTATTATTTATACAAGATCCTTCTTAGTTGATCCGTTATTTAAAATTAACTCTTTTTCGTCTCCTATTATCCTATTCTTAAGTATTGCTACTATTAATGATTATGGCATTTATGGCCCAATTTTATCACTTTTAGGAACTCAATTATTTATAGTATTACCGTTAGCAATAAAAAGTCTAATCAAGATCAGAAATGTCTAAATTACTATCAATCTGTATACCAACTTATGAGAGAAATGATCTTTTTGAATTATGCATAGCGTCTCTAGATAGAAATATTAAAGACATAGAAGATGAAACTGAAATAGAAATCATTGTTTCAATCAATGATTCATCAAGCATCAAGCATGATATTTTACATAAATATAAATCTTTAGAAAAAATATTAGTAATTCATCAAAATTCAATAAATATTGGAGGAGATCAAAACATTATAAGTTGTTATAAAAAAGCAACTGGAAAATATATATGGATTCTAGGCGATGATGACTATATTCATCATAAAGGTGTGGACTATCTGCTTATGAAAATAAAAGAGAAAAATCCATCGTGTATTTTTATTAATTCACATGGTTATAAAAAATCATATAACGAAAAACCTTATTCGCTAAAATCAAGTTTTTCATTAAACTTTAATGAATTTATTACGAAAATATCATATAAATCAACTTTTATATCGTCAATTGTTTTATGTAATAAACTGATTGACTTTAATAGCGCTAGTTGCTTTGAAAGAACATCTTTATATCAATTGAATCTCCTCTTACAAACGGCTAAGAATGGTAATAACTTATACATTGGTAGATACCTAGTTGCTGCAAAAATTAATCATAAATATAATTATAATTTTCATGATGTATTCATCACTAATTATAAACATCTCCTTTCGTTGCACCTTGAAAAAAATATCTATGAGAAAGTAATTATAAAAACTATTTTGCTATTTTATTCACAATATTTATTTCATCAGAGACTAAATAATAAATTAATACGGAATCTTATAAAATTTGATACTTCCTTGCATGACTTTCGCTCCTATAAGATTATAAGGCCCATTGCTTCATTACCTCGATGGGCAGCTATAATTTATGGATTCATAGTTATTGTTTTATCTAGGATTAGATACGGAGATATTATATTGCTAATATCTAAACTCTTGGTAAGATTCAATATAACATCTAGAGAGAAACTCTGATTATGCCTAACAAAACGCTTACAATCGTATCAGCCTGTTATAATGAAGTAGAAGTCATTCAAAATTTCTATGAATCAATCAAAAAAACTATATCTTGTATCGACCACATTGATATAGACATTCTTATTATAGATAACGCTAGCACTGATGGTACTAAAGATATATTAGAGAAAATTGCATCTAAAGATAAGAATCTGAAATTAATCTTTAATAAAAGAAATTTTGGACATATCAGATCACCTTACTGGGCTATTATACAGCCAAGTTCAGACGCAGTTTTATATCTCGCATCTGATATGCAAGATCCGCCAGACTTAATACCTAAGTTAGTAAAAAAATGGTTAGAGGGTCACGAAATAGTTCTAGGTGTTAAAAACCAATCTAAAACAAACTTTATAATTCATAAAATTAGAGGGATATATTATGCCCTCTTGAAAAAAATTACAGAACATGATGTCATCCCACATTCTACTGGTTTTGGCATATATTCTAAAAATTTTATAGATATAGTTAGAGATATAAATGATCCATACCCATACTTGAGAGGAATGATTACTGATTTAGGCTTTAAGCCTGAACTAATAGAATTTACGCAAAATAAAAGAGAGAAGGGCATTACAAAAAATAATTTTTATACTCTGTATGACATTGGTATTTTAGGGATTATTAGTAACTCAATAGTACCACTCAGAATTATAAGTTTTTTTGGTTTTATAATTAGTTTCGTAAGTATATTAATAGGTGTATATTATTTTTTTAAAAAAATAATTTTTTGGTCAGATTTTACAGCAGGAGTTGCGCCATTAATAATACTCACCTCTTTTTTATTTGGAGCATTATTTTTAGTCATTGGATTCATAGGTGAATATCTTGCCCATATACTTCGCTATGTTAATAATAGGCCAATAATTATTGAAGAAAAAAGAATAAATTTTGATGATTAGTAATTAGATAATTTATACAAGCAAATTTATTAATAGCTCTAATTTTTAGTTTGATATAATTAGCTACAAATGATAATCTCAAAAGTTGTACATTCTCGGGGGTATATGTTGAATTTTAAAAAAGGTAAAGAACTTCTCCAAGATTTATTTGTACTTGAATTAGCTAATAATCATCTGGGTAGCATCGATAGAGGTAAGAATATTATCTCACAGTACTCTAAAGTTGTACGTTTTAATAAAATAAAAGCTGCCATAAAGTTACAAATTAGAGATGTTGATAATTTCATTCATGATGATTATAAGGAAGATAAAAAATCTAGATATATCACAAAGACATTATTAACAAAATTATCTAAAGATGACTATAAGCAACTCTCAAATAAGATTATTAGTTCAGGCTGTATAGCAATGGCAACACCATTTGATGAGAAATCTGTTGATACATGTGTCGAGCTTGAATATCCTATCATAAAAATTGCGAGCTCTGATGCAAATGACTGGCCATTAATTGAAGCCATTGCTTCAAAAAAAATACCAACAATTGTCTCAACTGGCGGAATGTCGGAGCTTGATATTGATAATATATCCGAATATTTTAACAAGAGAGACATTCCTCTCGCAATTAATCATTGTGTTTCACTTTATCCGTCTGAGGATCATGAACTAGAATTAGATCAGATAGATTATCTTAAGAATAGATACATAAACAATATAATTGGTTTCTCGTCACACGAGTATCACAATTGGACAAATTCTATGATTGCATCATATGCTAAGGGAGCAAGAACATGGGAGAGACACATTGATATAGATTATGATGGCGTTCAAGTGTCTAAATATAATTCTCTACCTGATAATATCCACGAGTGGTTTCAAGCATATTTGAAAGCAAGAGAAATTTGTGGAGGAAATTCATCTTCTAGACGAGTAATCTCAAAAAAAGAGACTGTATATCTCGATGAATTAGTAAGGGGGATTTATCTTAGAAAAGATTTACCAGAGGGCACAAAAATATCCAGTGCCAATTTCAATAAATATTTTAAACTAGCTATACCTCTTTTAAAAGGTCAATTATCCTGTCGCGAAATTGTTAATGACACAATAATCCTTAGAGATCTTCATGTAAATGAACCATTAAAGATAGATGATATAGATAGTCCTTACTCAAAATCTGAAAATTTAAGAAAGATAATAAACAATAGAGGAACTTAGTACACCGAATTGTAATTAAGGTTATTTTTCTGTTAATATTGAAATTATGAAAAGTGATATAGAAATTGCACAATCAGCAAGCCCTGAAAAAATTCAAGCTATAGCTAAAAAAATTAATATTCCAGTTGACTCGCTTGAGCCTTTTGGACATTACAAAGCAAAAATATCTCTTGATTACATCAAATCATTAGCAGATAAACCAGATGGCAAGCTAATACTTGTTACCGCAATAAGTCCTACTCCAGCGGGAGAGGGCAAGACAACTACTTCTGTTGGTCTTGGTGATGCACTAAATTTAATAGGTAAAAATGCCCTAGTTACAATTCGTGAGCCTTCTCTTGGACCTGTTTTTGGTATGAAAGGTGGTGCAGCGGGTGGTGGCAAGGCTCAGGTGATACCAATGGAGGATATTAATCTTCATTTTACTGGTGACTTCAACGCTATACAGCTAGCTAACAACTTGCTTGCAGCTATGCTTGATAATCATATTCATCACGGGAATAAATTAGGTATAGATGTTAGAAGAATTTCTTGGAAAAGAGTATTAGATATGAACGATAGAGCGTTAAGAAGCACTGTTTGTTCTCTTGGCTCAATTGGCAATGGATATCCACGTCAAGATGGTTTCGATATTGTTGTAGCATCTGAAATAATGGCAATATTCTGCCTATCTACGTCAATTATGGATCTAAAAAATAGGTTAGGTAAAATCGTAATTGCGTATACAAGAGATAAAAAACCGATTCTAGCAAAAGATATTAATGCTGACGGTGCAATGACCGTCTTATTGAAAGATGCATTAAAACCAAATTTAGTTCAGACACTTGAAAATAATCCTGCTGTTATTCACGGTGGACCGTTTGCTAATATTGCACATGGTTGTAATTCTGTCATAGCTACTAAAGCATCACTTAAACTTGCAGACTATGTAGTCACAGAAGCTGGTTTTGGGGCAGATCTGGGAGCAGAAAAATTTCTTGATATAAAATGTAGAAAAGCCGATTTAAAACCTTCAGCAGTTGTCTTGGTTGCAACAATTAGGGCTTTAAAATATCACGGTGGCTGTTCGCTTGACAAGCTCAATGAAGAGAGTCTTGAATTTCTTGAAAAGGGTATGAGTAATCTTGAAAGACATGTGAAAAATATTAAAGATAATTATGGCTTACCTGTTGTTGTTGGTATTAATGGTTTTAGTTTTGATACTGATAGAGAAAAAGATTTATTAAAGAAAAAATCAAGTGAGATTAATGTTCCAATAATTTCATCTACACATTGGGCTGATGGAGGAAAGGGTGCTGAGGAGCTCGCTAAGACAGTTGTAGAAACAATTGACTCAACGGAAAATAATTTTAAATTTCTATATCCTGATGAAATGCCACTATGGGATAAAATGGAAACAATAGCTAAAAAAATTTATGGCGCAGCAAAGATTTCAGCTACAGCTGCTGTTAGAAAGCAAATTGAGGAATTACAGAATAATGGCTACGGCGAGTTTCCTGTTTGTGTTGCAAAGACTCAATATTCATTTTCAACAGATCCAACACTTAGAGGCGCACCCGAAAATCATGAGATCCCTATAAGAGAAGTAAGGCTGTCAGCTGGTGCCGAATTTATCGTCATGGTCTGTGGTGATATAATGACTATGCCTGGATTACCAAAAGTGCCTGCAGCTGAACGAATAGACATAGATGATGATGGAAACATCGTCGGTTTATTCTAGATTTGATATCTACAAAATACAACGAAACATTCGTTACTATTCTATTAATATTATTTCTTGTCTTCAACTTTGTAGATAGAACATATTCAAATCTGTCATTAATATTTCTATTACTCTTATCAGTAATTTTTAGCCTTAGCAAAAGAAATAATTTAGAAGGGGAAAGTATTAGAGATATTTTTGTTCCTTTTATACAATTATTCGTATTGATCACTATTGCTCATATTTACCATTCAGCAGACATAAGCGAATTAGATAACTACTCTAGATTGATACTTTTATTACCAATATATTTATTACTATCCTCCATAAAATTTAATAAAGATAGATTCATTAAAATTATAATTTATCTATCGATATTTTCTCTTATTTCTTCGTTTATATATTATCTATCATTAGAGAAAGTTACATTCAGTGAGCGTATCAATAGAGATTTTCCTAACAGATTAAATCCAGTCTCTAGTACAGCTATTACATATGGAAATTTATGTATGACATTATTTATTCTAAATATATGTGCATTTGTATCAAAAAATAGAATCCAAAGAAAATTTATATATATTGGTCTCTTGTCATCATTACTCTCGTGGTCACTATCAATGACAGTAGGCTCAATAATTGGATTAGGAATATTTCTAGCGTTTTTACTTTATAAAGGTTTGATAAAATTTTCAATTAAAAATACTTTTATTGCCTTTTCTCTACTTCTTGTCGTTTCACTAACTCCATTAAGTAATAAGTTTCAATTATATATAGTAAATATATCTAAATTAATTCAACAAGATAATATTTATTCATCTAATATGGATAACTCTATCAAAGAAAGAGTATTTTTTTTGAATACCTCTTTGAACATTATTAGTAATAATAAATATACAGGAGTTGGTTTTAATAAATTTGAAGAAATTATTAAAAATAAAAGCAGAGAAAGGAATATAATAATTGAAGCAAGAGATCATCCTCATAATGACTTTTTAGATTTAGGAGTCAAAATGGGATTGGCTGGAATTATTAGCTTGCTGGCTTTTTATCTTTTACTTTATAATTTCTTTAGAAAACGTCTTGATAGAAATAAATCTTATTTTTGTATATCAGGAGTATCTGTACTGACTTCTCAGTTTGGTTATATGATGACACAGACACAGTTTACGCACCATCAAGCAGTTGTATTCTTTATAGTACTTTTATTATTTTTTGCATCGCAAAGTAAATTACTGGAGAATTGACTTAAATGAAAATATTATTGCTAGGGGACCAAGGACAAATTGGCAGAGGTTTGAAGAATCAAATTATTCAAACTGAATATACATTAATATCTTTTTCAAGAAAAGATTTTGATTTTACAGATTATGAAACTTTAAGTACTCATATTTCCTCTTTTAATCCAGATGTAATAATTAACGCAGCAGCTTATACAAAAGTTGATGATTCTGAAGAAAATAAAATTGAGTGTTATAAAATGAATGCTGAACTTCCAGAATTCCTAGCAAAATATTGTTCTGGTAAGGGAATAGTCTTAATTCACTTCTCTAGTGATTATGTTTTTTCTGGAGTATCAATTGATCCTTACAAAGAGGATTCTGAGATGGAGCCTATAAATTATTACGGATATTGTAAACAGCAGGGTGATTTAAATATCATTCAAAATCATGATAAATATCTTATTTTGAGAACATCATGGGTATATTCAGAGTATGAAGGAAACTTTTTAACAAAAATAATCCAATCAATACACAACAAGAAGAATTTGAAAATTGTTTATGATCAGACTGGAGTACCAACATCATCTTACTTTATTGCAAAAGTAGTTTTAGATATCATTAATAATGATGAAACTTGTTATGGAATATACAATGTTGTCCCTGATGGTAATGCGTCATGGTATGAATTTGGAATCTATATATATGATAAATTGAAAGACAATGATATTAATTCTATAAAAATTAGTAAAATAAGTACTGATGAGCTTGATTTAACGGCTAGAAGACCATCTTATAGCGTTCTGAATAATGATAAATTAAGAAACATCTCTAAAATACAAATCAAGGACTGGCGTTATTATGTAGATCAATTATTACAAGAGGATAATCACAATAGATGATCACGGTTTCTATAGTATCTCATAAACAACTCTTGTTGGTAAAAAACTTATTAGATGAATTAGTTAATAACTCTGAGGTAAGGATTATACTTACTATAAACATAAGTGAAGATGAAAGTGTCATAAAGAAATATGTGAATAATGACAGAGTGTTAATTGTCAGAAACACTCAGGTTAAAGGATTTGGTGAAAATCACAATTATGCATTTTCATTGTCAGATTCAAAATATTTTCTAATTTTGAACCCTGATGTTCAAATAGAGGCTAACATAATCGATGAACTTACTAAGACATTAGCATTTACAGATACTAAACTAATATCACCATTAAGTGTTACAAATACTGGATCTCATAACGATAATGCACGAATGTTTCCATCCATCCTGACTCCTTTTAAAAGAATCATCAAAAAGAAAAGTGAATATTCTTTCAAAGAAAAGAAAGTTTATGATGTGGATTGGATATCAGGCATGTTCATGTTATTCGAGAGTAGTTTGTTTAGAGATATAGGCGGTTTCGATGAACAATTTTTTCTTTACTATGAGGATGTCGATATATGCAAAAGAGTCCATTCAACAAATGAGAGAGTGCTCCTTACTAGTCAGTTTAAAGTTAAACATCATGGTGCAAGAGAGAGCAGCAAGTCAATAAAGTATTTGTTAATACATATTCTAAGTATGATCAAGTACCACTTAAAGCATCCAATTTAGCTTTATGAGTTATCTTAGTATATTAACTAACGAGTATATTGAAATTATTCAACTCTCATTATACGTCTCAGTTTTTGCTACAGTCTTAGCATTTCTATTTTCTCTACTTTTGTCATCATATTTATTGTTAAATAATTTTCAGGGAAAAGGGCTTATTTTATTAATTGTGAACTCATTAATGAGTCTTCCTCCAGTAGTTGTAGGACTGTTTCTATATATTATATTTTCTAATTCTGGTGTTCTAGGATTTCTAGATATTCTCTACAGCCCGACAATAATGATAATAGCCCAATTTATTATTATCACACCAATAATAACATCACTGCTATATACTGTTTTTGAAAACAAATATCATGAAATAAGTGAATATATGTCATCTTTAAATGTTTCTAGAGGGAAGATTATAAATACTATAATACTTGAAACACGATTCGATTTAGTAATAGTATCAATGACAGGTTTAGGACGGGCATTATCAGAAGTTGGAGCAGTTATCATAGTTGGCGGTAACATATCAAACATATCTAGGGTAATGACAACTAGTATTGTACTTGAAACCTCACGAGGTGAACTTGAATTAGCAATGTATTTAGGATTATCGCTCATCATCATAGCAATATTGATTAACCTTATTATTTTTTTAGTTAAGAGAATCTATTTATGAGTTTTTCATTCAAGATAAAAAACCTTTTTTATTCAGCAAACAAGACTAATATTTTAGAAGATATCTCAATAAATATAGAAGACTCGCCACTTACAATAATTACTGGTAACAATGGAGTAGGCAAGACTACATTAATGAAAATATTGTATGGCCTATATATACCGACATACGGGAGATTAGAGAGGTCTGAAAAAAGTGATATTAGCAAAGCATTTGTCTTTCAAAATCCTGTTTTTCTAAATAACACTGTTTATAATAATCTTTATCATGCACTTTATTGTAAATCGATAGATGCAAAATATAGATCTGAAATAATTGAGAATATGCTTTCTGTTTATAATCTTAATTATCTACTACAAAAAAAAATTCGTGATTTGTCAGGCGGTGAATTACAGCTTGTATCATTATTAAGATCTTTGATTTTAAATCCTAAAGTTTTATATTACGATGAACCATCTAATAATTTAGATAATGAACACATAGAGATGATAATGAAAATAATTAGTAATCTTATTGCGTCTAATACTAAAATTTATATGATTACTCATGATACAAGGATAAAAAATAATTTTAATCATCGGAATATACATTTATATAGTAATAGCGAGATTAATTATGAAAATTAGATATAATAATCTGCTATTATTAATAATTATTTTCTTTACTCAGAATTTATATTCAAGTGAGGTAATTATTCAGTCTACAACATCAACAAGAGACTCTGGATTATATAAATATCTTCTCCCCAAATATCCCAAATATGATTCGCTTGTCATAAAGACTATAGCAGTTGGAACAGGTCAAGCTATTAGAAATTCTAAAAATTGTGATGGAGACTTATTGATTGTCCATGATGAAAAAAGAGAAAAACAATTTTTGGAACAGGGATATGGAATCAAACGACATATCCTCATGTATAATGATTTCATTATTGTTGGACCTAAAAATGATCCAGCTAATATTAGAAAATCTCTAACTCCAGACAATGCATTTTTAAAAATATATGTTAAAAAATCAAACTTTGTATCAAGGGCTGACTCGAGTGGAACGAATGCTGCAGAAAAAAAAATATGGGATGCTGCTAAAGTAGATCCAAGTATATTCAGTGGATCATGGTACTTTGAGACAGGCCAAGGAATGGGACAATCACTTAATATTGCTATAGCACTTAATGCCTATATTATCGTAGATAGATCTACCTGGATAAAATTTTCAAATAAACAAAATCACAGAGTTTTATTCAGCAATAAAAAACTCATGCAGAATCCATATGGCTTAATCTTGATAAATCCTGATAAATGTCCAGATAACAATTATCTTCAAGCAAAACTTTTGTTTGACTGGCTATCTTCGGGAAGTACGAAATCATTGATTAATGATTATAAGATCAACGGTAATCAAGTATTTTTTACTTATTAATATTACATAATATATATTATACGAACCTATATATTAATCTAGCATATAATATCCATATAACCTATTCTACTTATATATGGACATAAATGATCGTATAAAGGATGTAGATCTCCATCTAGTTTTAGGAAAC
>MDSV01066673.1_pt1 | contig 23315 bp, 18 predicted proteins | sample 810851 | NCBI WGS metagenome assembly MDSV01 (sample SAMN05326640, study PRJNA326480) | marine metagenome | isolation source: seawater | place: Atlantic Ocean: North East | collected 2012 | reverse complement strand
GTTTTGCAAACGCAATGCGATCTGCACTTAGGGAAGATCCTGATGTTATTTTAGTTGGTGAAATGAGAGACCTAGAAACCATTTCTCTAGCTCTAACAGCCGCAGAAACAGGTCACCTTGTCCTATCTACGCTACATACTTCAAGTGCTGTAAAAACAATAGACAGGATTATTGATATATTTCCAACAGGTCAAAAGGGTCAGATACGTTCAATGCTTTCAGAGAGTCTTGAGGCTGTTATCGCACAAAAATTACTAAAAACAAAGGACGGTAAGAGTAGAATTCCTGCGTGTGAGGTTATGATAGCAAATACCGCTATAAGAAATCTTATTCGTGAAGACAGGATTTATCAAATACCCTCCATTATTCAATCTGGTGGTGTTGAAGGCATGCAGTCTCTGGATCAGGATCTCCAGCGACTAGTATCTAAAGGAGAAATTGAAAGGAAAATGGCAGAGAATATTGCAGAAAACCCCAAATTATTTGCTCAAAATGTATTATGATAATTAAGAAGACTAGTTCAGGTATCGGATTTATTGAGGTTATGACCGCAACGGTTATTATTTCCATTGCCTGTATTGGACTTATGATGGGTATTGTGCATGCTAGAAGTGAGCTCCATTCAATTGAGATAAAAGAGAGAGCGACAGAAGAACTTCTTAATTATATGGAATATTGGAAAGGTCGAGTTGCTGATGGAAACCTATCAGCCTATGAAATAGGTGGTGATCTAGATGGAGATGAGATTTTTTTAGTAGGCGGGTCGGGACAAAAAAATTCTATTGAAGCGAGGTTGTATTATACTTTGAGAAGACTAGAGGGATTTAACGATTACGGATCAACAGATTTCAAAAGATATGAACTGAAATGCTGGATAAAATGGGGAGACAGATTCACCTCTCCAGTAGGTACCTATTCTGGGAAAACAGGCTATGAGAGAAGGATCTCAACTATTATGACAGAGTTCGAGCTTTGAAAAATATGCTAAAACGGCACAGTTCTGGAATGACTCTTCTAGAGCTCTCTGCTGCAATCGTAGTGATGTCAATCATTGCAATAGGCATGACCAGTGGTGCACAGGCGGTAATGTTGCACTATCAGAGTGACACAGTGAGGCAAGACCTGCGGTCCTATGGAAACAGTATAATGAGAGAAATGGTTCGTGAGCTTAACAAAGCTCAGAGGATTGAGATTGATGGTGCAAATGAATTTTCTAGGTTGAAGTTGTATAAGTATTTTACAGATTTAACGCCAGAGCTAACTATAGAATGTCAAAAAAACAATGGCATAAAGTTTAACAGCAATGTTCCTGTTAATGGCGTATTAAAATTTCCCAGCGAAGGGGTTTTCCGGGGACCAAATCGAAGAACGGTGTACGTTGATGACTTCGTAGTTGACTATGATTTTGATACAGGTCCTGGTTCACAGACTTTTAAGGGCTCATTTCTTAAGCTAACCCTAATACTTGCTATGGAAGAGGACGTTATGGATGACTCTTTTAGGCCTAATAAAGAGCAACATATATACCATAGGAAAGTTTTTTTAGGTAGCTCTTATATAAACACCAAAGTTACAAACATTATGGGCTTGAACGATGCGATCTAGATTTAAACAAAGAGGCAGTGCGGCTCCTCTTGCGCTACTTTTCACACTGGTCAGCATGTCTTTCACTGTTGCATACTTAAAAAACTCATTCAGTCAATCTGCCATGGAAAAATACAGGTACTCTGAGTGGAAAGCCCTCTATGCAGCTGAAGCAGGATTGAATGATATTGGGGTAGTCTACCTTCCCTATATAACATCGGACACGCTTATTCTTCCGGAGGGTGTTAACTATGGAAAAGATGAATATGATAGACCACTTGGAACCTACAAGGATATTGCATGTTCGACCAAATTGATACCTAATTCTACCAGAAAGGAATATATTGCCTATTCTACTGGTGTAGCAGAATATCTCACCCCAAGCGGAACGAATGTGTCTATTGAGCGACGTGTTTACACCACAATGATTCCACAAGGTTTTGAAGAATTTATGTATTTTACTGATGAGGAATCGCCGATAGGGCCAGGTAATACTGGTGTAGTGAACTTTGGTTCCGGTGATCAGTTGGAGGGCAAAGTCCACACTAATGGCGCAATTACTTTAAGTAATTATTGTAGCCCTGGACCTACTTTTTCAGGAGAGGTAAATATTACTCAGGAGGTTATTGACCAATATGGTAACGCTATTAACTGGGGTGGGTGTGATGAGGATGTTTTTGAAAATGATGAAGGCAACTCTATCCTGGATACAGTCTCACAGATTGTTTTTCCACCTGATAATTCTGCTCAAATTGCAAAAGCAAATGCCACTCGTACATTTGACGCAGATCAAAAACTATTTCGTCCTGGTAGCAAGGATACTCTGATCATGACAGAAATTAATTTTGATGATGGTGGCTACTATGCTACCCAGTGGTGGTACAATATCCCTCCCATAGGTAATCCTGGAGCAGAATTTTCATTTACCTGGGTCTCGTCAGAATCTTATCAAGCTACATCCATTGCACTTACAGAACCAACATCCGCCAGATTTGCTGTTAATGGGGTATTTGAGCCTGGCGCAGGCTATAATGCTCAATGGTTAGTGCTCTCCGAAAATGACTTGAATGGAGTTGCAGTTGATGATTTTATCTTTGAAAACGGACATCAAGTGACCGTAGAGAATGGTGATGGATCTGTATTGGCAGCATTTACGGTGATTAATGCTCTAGGATTTGGTGGAACAGTAGCAATTTCGTTTAGTGACCTAGTAGTTACTAATCCTCCCAATGGACCGCCAGCGGATTTTGGTTTTACTGCAGGAGAAACAATAAAGGTAACAAATATTGATGCACCAACAGGGCTTGATGAAACTGTAGAGTGGAATAATATGCGCTACTATCACAACCACTATGGTAACGACCTTGATTACTGCAAAGCGGGAGATATTCAGCACTTTGACTTTGATTATTGGACAGCAGGCGGTACATCCTGTGATATATTCAGTTGCCCTCAGGCAATTTATGATAGTGATTATGTATTTATGGGACGCACATTTTTCCCTAGGGGAAATACACCACAGGTTATATACATAAAAGGCGGGCAGGTGCTAGTGCGCGGAGTTGTTGATGGCAATTACACGATTGTGACAGATGATTATACAGAGTACAGGCGCCACGATGACCCTGATGTTATAGATAGGGTGTGGGGTAATATCTGGCTAATAGATGACATAGTATATGCTGATTCTTATCCTAGCGGTGAAGTTGTACACCCTCAAAATGGTGGCTCTAGTAATGTTCTAGGTCTCATTGCTGGTGGAAGTGTTATTGTTGCAAACACAAAGCCAAATGGTGCAAGGGGAAGGCAGTATGATTCACACATAAAAATTAATGCAGCAATTCTCGCAATGAACGGTGGTTTTTTATCTCACTACTGGCAAAATACTTTGGCAAACTATCACAATTGGAATGACGGATTACAATATGGAGTAATTGCGGATGGTCGTGGTGGGCACAGAAACAACTACAGGCAAGCCAGCCAAGATGGGGTCTATGATGATGATGATGACATTAGAGGCACCATTTATCTCTGGGGTTCAGTAGTTCAGTTTCAAAGAGGGTACATTAAGCGAAACTATCCAGGTCCGTACAATGTATCGCCGGGTGTTGGCTATGACAAAGATTACCACTACGATTGGAATCTTCGATTAAAGCCACCACCTTACTTCCCTGACCTCCAAAACTCGAACAATACTGTTATCCTAAAGATGGCCTCGTACGGTGAGGCGAGAAAGCAGTTTCAGGATTAGGTGGTGATATGTATTTAGGTCTAGACATAGGAAGGCAATACGTAAAGATGGTTGCCGCTGAAAAGCATAAAGACGGATACAAGCTAGTAGATGCTGGCCTGAGACTGGTACCAGAGTCCAATGCTGCATTCGATCCAGAGAAAATAGATCACTCGCACTGGGTAATGGCAGTGAAAGAGCTCTTTAGGCAGCAAGGCTTTAATCCAAAAAAAGCAAAGGGACTTATTACAGGTATCAATGGTTCTTCAGCTAGTATCAAACAGATTACAACGATGGAAATGCCTTCCGATGAGCTAGAGTCAGCGATGACGTTTGAAGCAAGAAAGCATATACCCATGGATGGCACAGACGCCGTAATAGACTATCAGATTATAGGTTCCAATAAAAAAGAGGTAGACAAAATAGATGTTGGTCTTGTGGCATGTACAAAAGGGGTTCTGAATAACCATATCGACCTCATAAAAGATTGTGGTCTCAAGCCAGGTATTGTTGACGTTAATCCAATCGCAATGAGCAACGCCTTTTCGTTTGTTAAGGATGTACCTGACGATGGTCTGGTTGTGATGTTGGATATTGGAGCGGTTTCATCTACACTTGTTGTTTATGGAAAAGGAGAACAGTTTTTTACACGAGACCTTCCGATTGGTGGGCACCATTTTGTTAAAGAATTATCAGATAAAAAAGAATTAGGCTATATCGAAGCACAAGACTTGCTATTTCGTGAAGGAATAGCATCAATAAAGAAAGAGAATGAAGATACTGCATCTCCATCGACAGATGTTGGTATAGCAGAACGGACTGTCTATGACAATCTTGTTGAGGATATGCGCCGCTCGCTACGATTTTATGCAAAACAGACCGGGCAGAGCTTTTTTCTAAAAATATTTCTGTCAGGGGGCGCAGCGTCTACACCAGGACTTACAGATGTAGTAAATCAAAAATTAAATATTGATTGCGCAGTTTTTAATCCATTTGATTCTATTGAAATGGCAAATGATATAGCCGCTCCAAATCCAAGTCAGTTTACAACTGCTCTTGGATTAGGCATACGTGGAGGCATAGACATTGGATAAGAACTACATCATAATCAATTTGAATAAAGCAGAAAGTGCCGAAACGCGTCAGGCAAGGATAAAAGAGCGTTTTAGATGGAGTGTTTTTATTTTCTTGGTAAGTGCATTAGTTGGGGTAAATGCTGTGGTGTGGTTTGTCAGTATGGGATATAATGATATTATTTACAAGAAAGAGACAGAGATCTCAAGGCTAAAAGATGAGATAGATAAGCTCCAGTCTCAAGGGAAGAATTTATCAAAAGAGGATATTCTGTCTTTTGCGGATTTGGAACAAGGACGGTTTTTGTGGGCTCAAAATTTAGAAAAAATGGGAGCCCTTACACCTAATGACATTACAATAACAGGATTAAGATTTAAACGTCAAAAGTTAGTAATTAAAGGCATTGCACTCACATTTGAAGACCGTAAAGATTTTGAGATTATTGATGAATACGTTCAGACTCTACGCAATAATAACGAGTTCTCGAAAAATTTTAGTAAAATAAAATATGTTGGCCATAGTAAGGTTAGTGTAAGAGGGCAGGAAATTGTCAGGTTTGAGATTGAAGCGAGTTCAAAAAGGAGTGGAAAAAAGAAATTTTCCTAATCACATCTATGGCTGAAAAGAGAAATATAATTTTACTGGGCTGTCTGTTTGTTTTGACAGTTTCTTATTGGGCTAGCTCATCATTGTTGATTGGAGATAAGCCGTTTGAAATAAAAGTGCTTGAACAGGAACAACAAGAACTTAATGAAAACCTAATTAGTGCTCAGATTCTTGCAAGCCAACTAGATAGAGTATTCACTTTATTTCAAGAGAATCTTGCTTTGTCAAAAGCTGACTCTTTGGCTGACGATGCGAGTCTTCCTTTTTTGAATAATCTAACAGATATGTTGGAGGACCTTGATATAAAATTATTAGGAATAAAGCCAAAGCCGCGGATAGATAAGATTACCTATTTCAAGGCCCCTTACATTATTACTTTGGAGTGCTCCTATGAACAGTTCGGGAAATTTCTCTCCGAGATAGAGAGGTCAGCAAGATTAATTACTGTTGATGAATTTGAGGTTAAAAATGGTATCGAAAGAATAAAAGCAAACACGGATGAAGAGAGGCTTATATTTCAAGAGTTTGTTGTTAATCTGTCAACTATTACACTTGTTAAATCAAAGAGTAAGGTGGTATCATGAGCGAAAGATCAGTAACTATATGGAACCTTCTCGTGGGTTTTACAATTATCTCACTAGTCGCAACAAGTTTTAAATTGTTTCCAATGAATGCTAAATATAATCGATTAAAAGAGGCATCAGAAAATTTACAATTTGGCACTGATAAAGAACTCGAGAATATTATTTCATATCTTGAGGATAGGCTTGAGGATCGAAGCGAATTTCAATTTACGATAGAAAATACCCCCATGCTTCTCACAAATGTCCTAGGTCTTGCAGATGGCAGTGGTCGTAGAGTTAAGCGCAATAGAAATGCTTTAAGAGTTGCGTTTGTTTATCAGCGAGATGAAAATTTTCAAGCGCAGATAGATTATCGTGGAAAGGCATTTACAGTATCTGTTGGGGATGTTCTTCCGAATATTGGTACAGTTGACCATATAGATGGTACAAAAGTGGTAATTAGTACAGATAATGGGAAAAAGTCTTACCCAGCACCAGGTTATGAGCCTACAACATAGTATATCAGGAAAAATCATGAATAAAAATATTAGTTTTAAAATATTAAAATTTCTAATTAGCTGTATAGTTATTGGCTTACTAGTGGGAAGTATTTACGGGCAGTCAAATGAGGATCAGGTAGAAGATGAAAAAGCGCTGATTACCATACATGCTGAAGACGCATTTTTACCCAGTATTTTGGCGATATTGGCAAAAGAAAGTGGCTATAATATCGTTACGGACCCAAATGTTAACAAGCAGGATAAAGTGTCTGTCCATCTTGACAATGTTCCTATTGAACAGGCAATTAATCTAGTGGTCAGAGCCGTTGGCTTAAGCTATGAAGTGGTTGGGAATTCATTTTTAATTGCAGATCCTAAAAAATTAAAAGAAGAAGTAGGAGTAACCTCTTACGTTGTTACATTAAAATATGCTTCTGCTGAAGATGTAAAAACTCTTTTGCAGGATATATCTGACCAGGTACAGGTTGATATTCCAGGTAATAAACTACTAGTGAATGCATCGCCCAAAAAGATTGCAGAAATAATCAAAGTTGTTGAAAGTATAGATGTCCCAGCTATACAGATCATGCTTGAGACAAGATTGATAGAGGTAGCTGCAGATATGGAGCAACAGTTGGGACTTGATTGGTCTAAAATTTCAAGCTACACTAGTATTCTTGCTGAGAACGGTGTTCCACTTGAAGAGGGCGCTGGTTCAGTGGTGCCAGATGATCAGACGCTTGGTCAATTACCATCAACCATGGGTTTTAATAGATTGAGTAGCATGACTGATAAGAATGAGACGGGTATATTGCCCAAATATTTTAGCCGACAACTCACAGCCTTTGAGCTTACTCTGGATATGCTGCTTAGAAATAATAAAGCGGAAGTGCTAGCAGATTCTAGGCTCACTACTATAAATGGTAGAGAGGCAAATATCAAATTAGTAGACATTGTCCCTTACATATTAAGCTCTGGAGGAGTTGGTGGGCAGGTTCAGGTTCAAAAAGAAGAGGTTGGTATAAAACTTAATATATTGCCAACTGTCAATACAGATGGATACATAACTGTAAAGGTAGAGCCTGAGGTGTCAACGATCTTCGAATTTATTGGTCCAGATGCAAATATACCAAGAGTTAAGAGCAGGACTTCATCTACTACAATAAGAGTTAAGGATGGAGAATCTATAGTCATTGGTGGTCTACTCAGTAATGATAAAAAGCAAACAACCTATAAGGTACCGATACTCCATAAGATACCTATTATTGGGAGTAAGTTATTTACTTCAAGAGGAGTTATTGAACGTAAGACTGATCTGGTAATTCAGATTACACCAAAAATAATTGAAGATGCGTACACTGGTATAGCAAAATCAAAAGAAGTTGCAGATTACGAAAACTATGTCATCCAGCGTCATCTTTCTAATGATAAAATTGAAAAAAATGAAATGACTAGTGAGCCAGATGATCAGACAGAAATGAAAGAATCATCAAACCAAGGAGGAGAATAACATGGACCATTTTAGATTAATTAGTGTTATATCAATCTCATTGACGTTGTTGTTCACTTTGTCATGCGACAACCGTCTACCATCTGAGGTTGATGCAACCGTAGAGACAGGTTCTATTGAACTATCCTATGTATTTATTGATGGAGAAACATCAAACCCAACTATTGTTGGAGAGGTGTTGTCTGACTCTGAAGCAAAAACATCTGTAGTCGTTATAGCAAGACTCCTTGATGAAGATGGCAATGGTGTAAATAGTAAATCTTTACTATTCTCATCAGATATTGGTGGTTCATTTGATACCAGTGACCCTTTAACTAAGTTTATTCCAAATTTTAAAGAATTTGGATATCCTGACCTTGGTGGAAATGGGTTTGCCTATGCAAGATTCACCCCAAGTAATGGTGAAGAAAAAATAGAGACTGCCGCATCATCAGGTGCAATTATTACAGTTAAATACACCAGTGATATCATCGATAATGTAGAGTTTTCAGTGTTTAATCAGAAAAACAAGGTCTGGCCATATACGATGAATATCACTGCTGATCCGCAAGTAGACCTGGGTGCTGACAGTCCCTATGAGGTGCTCCTACAAAATGCCTATGGTCATGAGCTCTCTGGCGTACTACTGAACATTGAATCTGCTAATGGAAGTCTGCTGTGTGCAGATACATGCTATACAGATGCGACAGGAAGGATAAATACCACATTTGAATCCTACAGTTTTAATGAAAATGTTGGTCCTGGAACAATAAATACATCATTCTTCCACCCATCAATAAACGACACCGTTACAGTGGCTAAACAAATAATCATTGGTACAGAAAATGTTGTGGGATCGTGCGCATATATTGAAATACCTAACTCCGTTCCAAGCGACATAGTTGTAAAAGATGGTGGAGGTATTGAGTCTACAGATATTAAGGCAGAGGTTTATGATAATAACGGAACACTCTTGCCTTCTCCTGTGACAGTTAATTTTAGACTAGAGCCTATACTTGAGGGGACATACCTAAACAATCCAGGTCAAACATCGGTCAATGTAGAGACAGTTAATGGTATAGCAACTGTTTCTCTGAACAGTGGATCACAGCCCGGTCCTGTTAGGGTTATAGCCACTGCAAATACCGAAGCGACCTCTATATGCGATACTCTTAATGATGAACTAGAGAGTATATTTGTTCCTGTTGTAATTGCATCGGGAGAGCCGTTTTATATAGAGGCTGAATATGACCCATTAAGTACGGAGTTAATAGCAGCAGGATTTTATAAGACAGAAGTTGGAGCCGCAGTCTATGATAAATGGTATAATCCTGTTGAAGACACAACCTATGTCTATTGGACGATAAGTCCCGAAGATACTAATACAGTACTGGATGCATTTGTTGAGGGTGTGAGTTTTACAAATAATATTGGTGAAGTAAGTAGTGAAGCAACTCAGGGAGTCGCAAGGTCACACATTGTGTATTCCACTGATGCGATAGGTAAAATAAGTGCAGTTCGGGCTTTAACCTTTGGAGCTAATGGTGATTCAGTTACAACTTTGATAAATGAGGGTGACGGCCTTGCACCGTTATACTTCATGCCTGGTACTGTAACCTTGTTCACATCTGCAGGCTATCATGATTTTACTCAAAATGGCAATCCTGCTTTAATAACGCTGAGTACTTTGGTGATTGATGCGTATGGAAATCCTGTTGTGGATGTTCCGGTTGCCTTTGGCGGTATTGGTGTCTCAAACTTTTATGAGGTTCAGTATGAGGTTGCAGAACTTTATACGGATAATAATGGGAATGGTGCATATGACCCTGGTGAACCCTTTGTAGATGCCGATGGTAATACAATCTGGACAGGATGGAGAGACGAGGGTGTGGATGGAGCCGGTGTCGGTGATGGATGTTTTACATGGAGAGACTATGGTTTGGATGATGATCCAGCGACCGCTGATCTAGGCAATTATAATCAAAACCATGACTCTTTTGATATCAATGGTGATGATAAGCCTGACACATCAGAAGTATCTGAGTTTTTTAATGATTGGGGTCTAGATAATATTCCAAATACATTAGACGAGGGAGAGGGTAATGGCAAGTGGGATGGTTATTCTATGATCAATTGCGAACCAGTTGTTAGAACTGACAAAGATGGATACGCAAGAATTATTGCTGAATTTGATCAGGGTCTAAATGTGCTATTAGGTGAAAGTCAAGCCACAGGATTATGCAACTGGGAGACCTTTACAGCAGAGGTTAGTTCAACATTACTGATTCCCCAAGTAACTTCTAGTGATCCGGTCCAGATTACTCTTGCAAGGACTCCAGATGTTTGTGACTAATGCATTAAAAAAATCTAGAGGGATTTTATGAGCGAAAATTTTAATCCACAATTCTCAAAGCTTGGTGAGATTCTTATTCATAACGGGAAAGCAACTGAGAGTGGAGTTAATGAGGCTCTGGTTCAGCAGAAAACCACCAATGAAAAAATTGGTATGACTCTTATTGAGATGGGTTTTATTGAAGAGGATGACTTTACAACTGCGTATAGTCAGCAATTAGGCTACAGAAAAGCAGATAATTTTATTCTTCTTGAGGCTGATTCTTCAGTTGCCGCCTTGATACCAGAAGATTTTGCAAGAGAAAATAGGGTTCTGGGTATCAGTAAAAACGAGACCACTGTTGTTGTCGCTATGGAAGATCCTGAGGATGTTGTTTCCATTGACTCAATAAAGAGATTAACAAATCTCAATCCAGATATTCTTGTGTCTGGTCCAGATTTGTTGGAAAAGGCTTTGGATAAAGTGTATGGTGAGATCCAAAAGACTGCAGAGGTTGCAGAGACCATTGACAGTATTACTGTGATCTCTGGGGATGAAGGCTCTCAGGAAGAGGTTGATCTTTCACCCGAAAAAGCTTCAGATGAAGATGCTCCAATAGTAAAGCTTGTTAATCTTATTTTTCAGGAATCTATAAAAGAAAGAGCAACTGATATTCATATCGAGCCAATGGAGGCGCAGGTCTACATTAGGATTAGGATTGATGGTGTGCTCCAAACTATAATGACTCCTCCAACAACATCTCTCAGTGGGCTCGTTACGAGGATAAAGATCTTATCAAATCTAAACATCGCAGAGAAACGCTTGCCACAGGATGGTAGATTCTCAATCAAATCGCCTGGGAAGGATATTGATATCCGTGTTTCAATATTGCCCACTGTTTATGGTGAAAAGGTTGTAATGCGTCTCTTAGATAAGACTGGATTTGATTTTAATCTCACATCACTTGGGTTCCCAAAGCAGAACCTTAATACATTTAAAAAAGTTATAAACCAGCCGTATGGTATGGTTGTTGTTTCAGGTCCTACTGGATCTGGTAAGTCAACTTCTCTGTATGCAGCACTCAAAGAAATCAAGAGTGAAAGAACCAATATAACAACCGTTGAAGATCCAGTTGAATATCAGCTTGATGGGGTTAACCAGGTACAGGTATTTGAGGATATTGGTCTGACCTTTGGCTCAACATTGCGGTCAATACTGAGGCAAGATCCTGATGTGCTTCTAATTGGTGAGATTAGAGATGGTGAAACCGCAGACATTGCTGTAAAATTTTCTTTGACAGGTCATCTTGTGTTTTCTACCGTACACGCTAATGATGCTTCTGGAACGATAACAAGGCTCTTGGACATAGGAATAGCTCCTTTTTTGGTTGGGTCGTGCTTAAACCTTGTGATGGCCCAGCGACTAGTGCGAAGAATATGTACGAACTGTAAACAGGAATATACTCCTTCAGCAGAGGAACTTACATTGATTGGTCTTGATTCGTCTAAGTTGGAAGGCCCTATTTATACCGGTAAGGGATGTGCTGAGTGTAGAAATACTGGTTACAAAGGAAGGCTGGCTATATTTGAAATGATTCCTATGGCCAAAAATTTAAGAAAACTCGTTTTCGATAATGCAAATGAGGATGAGATTAGGCAGGCTGCATTAGATAATGGCCTAGTAACTCTCAGAGAGGCAGGTCTGTCAAGAATATTGGATGGTACAACATCTATTGAAGAGGTCTTAAGGTCAACAGTCGAAGATCTGTAATGGCAATATTTAATTATCTAACAAAAGATTCAGAGGGAAAGAGAAAAGAGGGAGAGATTCGAGCCGACTCTCTTGATAGTGCCGTTCAGAAATTATCTTCCAATGGTCAGATGGTTATAAGTTTAAAAGAAATTGACGACACATTCGATTTTTTAGGTCCTTTTTTAGATGAGATACAGCTCTCAATTGAAAAAGCTAAAAATAGAATCCCTCTTTCAAATATCGTATTTTTTACTAGGCAATTAGCAACTATGTTTTCTGCTGGACTCACGCTTGAAAGAGCGATTCAGAGTCTTGGAGCGGAGGAAAAACACAGGAAGTTTAAGCGAATACTTACTACAGTAAGTGATAACATACGTAAAGGTTTAAATTTATCAGAGTCTCTATCAAGACACCCTGGAGTATTCAATAATCTATTTGTTGCCATGGTTAAGGCCGGTGAAGTAAGCGGAAACTTAAATGAAATATTAGAGCAATTGTCTTCGTATCTTGAGAATCTAGATGATACCAGAAGAAAGGTAAAGTCAGCAATGAATTATCCAATTTTTATGATTTTATTTTTAATAGGTATGCTCATGGTTATGCTTTTGGTGATTATACCTAAATTTTCTCAGGTTTACTCCCAGCTAGGTGCGGGTCTTCCTGCTGCAACAAGACAAATGATTGATTTTAGTAATTGGTTTGGAAGTAATGTAGGATTCCTTTTCTTTGTTTTATCAACTGTTTTTATTATCCTTTGGCTTATATCAAAAACTCAGCGAGGGGGCTATACCCTAGACTCAATAAAGTTGAAGATACCAGTCTTTGGTTCTCTTGCAGAACAGTCCATATTAAATAAATTTTGTAAGACTTTTGGTATATTGATAGGTGCTGGCGTTCCTGTTCTAGAGACAACAGCTCTTTTGAGAAAAGTTGTAGATAATAAGGTTTATGAAAGGGCAATTGACGATGCGTCAGATTTAATTAGAGATGGATATAATATATCCACAGCGCTCAGAAGAACAGAAGTATTCCCATCTATTTTACTACAGCTAGCATCTACAGGAGAGGATACTGGTGAACTCGATGATCTTCTGGATAGGGCTGCAGATTATTACCAGAAGCAGGTTGATGCTCTGGTCGAGAGGATGACAACGCTTATTGAGCCACTGCTGATTCTATTGGTGGGTGCAGTGATAGCTCTTATGGTTGTGCTTACATATCTTCCTGTTTTTCATCTGGGATCTGCATTGCAATCAGGATTGTAATATGAAAATCATTTCATTAATAGGTATTGGAGTAGTCATAGGGTTTTTGATAAGGCAACTAGTTAATTGGTTATCTATTGAAGAGTATAGAATTCAAAGAGGCAATCTATTGCTCGAAGCAATAAATATTATTTCAGTTGTTTGGTCATTCCAAAATCTCCCACTTCATGAGGCATTCATTTTCTCATTGATAGTAGCAGTGCTCACAGGAATTTCAATTATTGACTACAATACTTTTGAGATTCCAATTTTATTTATTGCCATGGGAATAATTTTTGCCATATTTGGTGTGGTCTTTGATGTGATAACATTATACGCTGCTCTCTGGGGTATTTTTGTAGGTGCGGTATTGCCAATGATTATAGTAGGAATGCTTTGGCTTGTTACAAAAAGACAGGGAATGGGGTACGGAGACATCCAATTGGGAATTGTGCTAGGAGCATGGCTAGGTCCTATGAGAATGGCACTAACATTATTTGTTGCGTCATTAATGAGTTTATTGGCGTGGATACTCGTTTCTTTATTGAGAGGTTTTGACAGAGATAGAGCAATACCTTTTGGACCGTTTTTATCATTTGCAGGAACGGGTATATATATTGGTAGTTTTTACTACCCTGAATTCTTTTATTTATTGATATTACGTTAGAGGAACATATGACAATATTTCGCAACTCGATATGGATTTTGCTGGTAATAAGCATTGGTCTTGCAGCACAAGGTGGTGCAGATAAGACCCATAGTGGCTTTTCGCTCAAACCATCTGAAAATAAAATAAACTTTACAATTCCAAGATATGAATTAAAAGAGGCCACTCATGAAGGGGTGGAGTATTTTAAACCGGAAATAGAAGAATCTGGCTCAAAAGCTGAAGCGGGACAGCCAGATTTACCTACTGTGTCGACTTACTACATGGTTGAGCCAGGTAAAAATTTTAAAGTCCAATATTCTATTGAGGATTATGAGACTATAGAAGATATTGAAATATTACCATTTAATAGCTGGGATAATAATCAGGATAATAATATTGAAAAAGGACAAGCATACAATAACAATGCAGCTTTTCCGCAAGAAATAGTCAGTGTATCAGATCCTATAGTATTTAGAGATATTACAATGGTTCAGGTATCTCTCACGCCATTCCAGTATAATCCAGTATCCAAATCTCTCAAAGTGATTAAAAATATTGATATGGAAATTATTGAGTCAGAAGATATAGAGACTCCTTTTGTACCTCAAAAAGTTTCACGCGCGTTCGAGGCTATGTATAAATCGTTGGTTGTAAACTATCCCTCTAGAGTAAGAAATGATGATGAATACCAGCGGCCAGCAATATTATATGTTTTACCAAATAATATTGGAAATCTTTTTGGTACGATTGAACAGCTAATGGACTGGAAAAAAAGAATAGGATATGATGTTCAGTATGTTTCTTCTTCTGCTATTGTGAATAATAGAAATAACCTAAAAAATTATATTGAAGATGCATATGAGAATTGGGATAACCCTCCCGTGCATGTAACAATAGTAGGTGACGCAAGTAGCGGGAATTATACTATACCAACTTGGTTTGAAAATTATAGCTGGTACAATGGTGAAGGTGATATGCCGTACACGACTCTTGAAGGAGGCGATGTTTATCCTGAAGTTTTCATAGGAAGATTATCATTCTCGACAAGTGCTCATTTAAGTACTATCGTAAGTAAGACACTTAACTACGAGTCAAACCCATATATGAATGATAATTGGTTTCAGAGAGCCTGCTTAGTTGGTGATCCGTCAACCTCAGGTATATCATGTATAATAACAAACGAGAATATTCATGAGATGCTGGAGCTTGCTAATTTTCATTCAGTGAATACTGTTTATAGTGGGTCATTTCCAAATCAAATGGTATCTGGAATGAATCAAGGTGTATCCTTTTTTAATTACAGAGGTTTTTATGGAGTAAGTGAATTTAATTCTGGGGATGTTAATAGCACTACAAATGGATTTATGCTACCTATTGCAACTGTCATTACCTGCGGAACTGGATCTTTTGCTTCAGAAGATGAATCAATTATGGAGGCATTTCACAGGGCAGGTACATCTTCTAATCCCAAAGGTGCTGTAGCCTGTATAGGTACTGCGACACTTGGTACGCATACAATGTTTAATAATATGGTGGATATGGGTTTTTATTATGCAACTCTTATCGAGGGTATGGAGACAGCAGGCGCTGCACTTATGTATGGTAAAATGATGCTCTATAAGAATTATCCATCAAATCCAAATAGCTATTGTGATATATTTACTCATTGGAATAATCTTATGGGTGAGTCCTCTCTGCAAATGTGGACATCAATGCCTGAAATAACTACTGTTGACCATCCCTTTGCGTTAGCAAAAGGGACAAATTATATAGATATTTCTGTTAATAAAAATACTGGCCCGGTTGAAGATGCATGGGTCACTATTCTTATGGAAGATGAAATTTTTGAAACGGGCTATACAAATTCTGAGGGTTTTATTCGGCTGCCAGTTAGATCTCAACAAACTGGTGAGGTACTTGTGACTGTTACAAAAAAGAATCATTATCCATACAAGAACTCTTTTAATATTTATACTCCTGATGTATCCCTAGGCTTTGATGCCCAACTACCTTATTCTCTTGATGATGATCAGTCAGGTAATTCTAGTGGAAACAGTGACATGATTGCTAATGGTGGAGAAACAATAGAAATTTTTGTTGCTGCTAAAAATTATGGATCCCAATTATCTTCAGGGGTTACTGGTGTAATAAGCTCAACCAGTGATTTCTTATCTATTATACCCTCAGGGAGTATAGTTTCATTTGGCGATATTGAACCAGGAGTTGCTATAACTTCAGATGAACCATTCATAATTACACTTGATGATGGGTTATCTGACCATACAGATTTAGAATTAATAGTAACATTTTCGGATGAACAGAGTAATAGCTTTGGATCTGTTTTAGATATTGATGTTTCTGGTAATTCTATAAGGGCATCTGATGTTGATGTTTTAGGAAATGCCAGTGATATATTATATCCAGGTCAGAGTTCATTTATAAAAATTCAGTTAGAGAACCTAGGATCAACAAGCGCATCTTCAATCAGTGGAACGATTACATCGGTTTCTCCTTTTTTAGATATTATTGATAATTCTGGTACCTGGTCATCTGTTGCTCCTGGTAGTGAATCTTTTAATAATAATGATTACTTTGAGATTAGAACATTAGATGAAACTATCCCAGGTACTGTTGCTCATTTAATACTAAATATTGAAACAGATCAGGGCTATAGAGCAAATTCAATTTTAGATGTTCAGATTGGTGAGCCAACAGTAAATGACCCTGTTGGTCCTGATTCATATGGATATTATATATATGATAATATGGATATTAATTATCTGATAGCTCCAACGTATGATTGGGTGGAAATTGATTCTAGACTAGGTGGACCTGGAACACATCTAAATTCTCTTTCCGATAATGGAGATAATCAGGACGATGTAGAGCATGTCAACCTTCCATTTAGTTTTCAATTCTATGGAATTGAATATACCCAAATTAGTATCTCTTCAAATGGATGGATAGCTATGGGTAAAACAGAACTGGAATCATTTAGGAATTATCAGCTTCCGGGTGTTGGCGGACCGTCAAAAATGGTAGCTGTTTTTTGGGATGATCTAACCTTAACTGGAGGTGGAAGAGTATATACTTGGTATGACCAGATGGAAAAGAAATTTTATATAGAATGGTCTGATGTGGAAACATACCAGAATGGATCCGATGAAACGTTTCAGGCGGTCTTGTTAGACCCTAGTTATTATGCTACACCTACAGGAGATGGCGAAATATTAATTCAGTATAAAGAATTTAATAATACATCTTATGGTTCATATGATTGGGACCAGATTCATGGAGACTATTGTACTGTTGGAATTGAGGACCATACCATGACAAAGGGTCTGCAATATACATTTAATAATACTTACCACCCTGCCGCTATGCAATTAGCTGATGAGAGATCTATTTTAATTACTACTCGTGGTAGTGATCTAAGAATGGAAGGTGACTTAAACTATGACCAGATAGTTGATGTCTATGATCTAATGCTTATGGTTGATTACAATTTAGGTCATGAGGGGCAGGTTAATCCTTATTTTGGTGATATCAATGGTGATGGTATGGTCAATGTAATGGATCTTATTGCATTGATCTCGATGATCATGGGTTATGGCTTATAGGGTAATTTTATTATTCAAATGTAATGTTAGTAATACCCGTAATTATACTAGCCACTCTTACAGTTGCTCTATGTCTTGCGGGCATAATTGAGTATAAATATCATCAGCGTTCTCTGGATTCCATACCTCTGAGAATACATGTAAATGGGACAAGAGGAAAATCTAGTGTTACTCGTTTGGTTGCCGCAGGATTAAGAGAGGGAGGTATCAGAACATTTGCTAAAACAACTGGAACTGCCCCTAGGGTTATTGATGCTGAGGGCCGAGACAGGATAATACACAGATTACGTTTGCCATCAATAGGTGAACAGGTGAGATTAATGGATTATTTTTCTACAGAAAAGCCTGATGCTGTTGTGATGGAGTGTATGGCTGTGCAACCCCAATACCAATGGATAGCTGAACACCAGATGGTGCAATCGCACATTGGTGTGATTACTAATGTTAGGCCTGATCACTTGGATGAGATGGGACCAACAGAGGATGATGTCGCAATGTCTCTTTGTAATACTATACCTATTGATGGTGTTATGATCACTGGTGAGGATAAAAAGACTAATCTTTTAGAAAAAGTAACAAAAGCAAATGACTCTGAATTTATTCTCTCTGATGAGTCAACTGTTACACAAAATGAGCTAGATTCTTTTAGCTACATGGAACACCCATCAAATGTTGCTGTTGCGTTAGATGTTTGTAAGGAAGCTGGAGTAGACCGTGAGGTTGCATTATCAGGTATGCATAAGGTTAAGCCTGACCTTGGTGCTCTAATTGCATGGAATCTTGATATTAAAGGAAAGAGACTACAGTTTGTTAATGCGATGGCCGCAAATGATCCTGTTTCTACATTACAAATTTGGAAATTTGTTATTGATAGGTACCCTGCTGAGGGTGGAACCTGTGTTTTTTTTAATTCAAGAGATGATCGCCCACTGAGGACACGGCAAATGATTGAATTAGCACTTGAAGAGATAAAGCCTGATTATTTTTTTGTAAGAGGTGATAAAATAGATTCCACTGTACAGAGGCTAAAAAAACATTCTCCAAGAACCGCAACAAATGTGATTGGTCTGGGAGAGAAACATGATCTATTAATTTCCTTTTTAGAGGGCATACCAGACGACACACTTGTATTTGCTATTGGAAATCAAGTAGGTGCTGGTCAAGAGATATTAGAAATGATTTCAAAATACAGGCACAATGGCTGAAATAAGTATAGGTCTAGGAATCTTCTTAAGTCTCATATTATCAGAGACACTCGGAGTTACTGCTGGAGGTATAATTGTTCCGGGATACATTGCACTTCATCTCCATGACCCTCTACAAGTTTTTGTGACTTTTTTTGTTGCCATTATAGTATGGTTAATTATCCAGGGAATGGGAAAAGTAATGTTTCTTTATGGTAAACGTAGGATAGTACTTGCGCTCATACTTGGATTTTTCTTCGGCTATATCTCTAGAAATTTCATTTTCTTATCTCCTGAAATTGGATCTGTGGCTGTTATTGGTAATATTATTCCAGGATTAATAGCAAATTGGATGGATAGACAAGGTATAGTAAGAACCTTATCTGTAGTGATATTAACCGCCGTCATGGTGAAATTATCTGTTATTCTTATTTTTGGCGGGGTGATTTTTGAATAACTATAAGAAAAACCCTTTCATACCAGCAATACAGAAGACATCAACGCTTTTAATATTATCGTCACTTGCTCTCGTTTGTTTTATTGTATCAATAAATGTAAAAACAACCGATGTGTCAAGTTCCTACGATGAAAAAATAGAAGCAGCTAAGTTGATGCAGAGATCTACTGATTTATTAAAAAAACATAGAATGGGTACAGGTACATTTGTTGATATTGAGAATGATCCAAATGAAACAGGACTAGTTGGAAGTCCGTATAGTTTAATTACAACAGATGAGGGTGACCTTGATTCTAAATTGACAACCCTTGATCCAAACTTTTCTGCTGTTATTGTAGATCTTATGGTAGAACTAGATCTTAAGAAAAGTGATACTGTTGCCATTTTGATGACTGGATCAATGCCAGGAGCAAATATTGCTGTATTAACTGCATGCAAAGCTCTAGGAATAATCCCTGTGACTATAGCTAGTTTAGGAGCCTCTCAATGGGGTGCGAATCAAGTTGATTTTACTTGGCTTGATATGGAATCTATTCTTTTCGATAATAATCTTATACCATCAAGAAGTATAGCTGCATCAATAGGCGGCAGAAATGATATGGGTCGATTATTATCTCCAGAAGGAAGAAAAATTATTGTGGATAATATAGATATGCATGGTCTTCCTCTTGTTCGTAAGGACAGACTTGCAAATAATATAGAAGAGAGAATGAGATTGTTCTCCATTGTGAATCCTCTTCAATCTTTTAAAGCGGTGATCAATGTTGGTGGCGGTGTTGCGAGTTTAGGTACAAGTTTTAATTTAAAGTTGATGCCTCCGGGTATCGCTAGACGAAGCGATATCGCGAATATAAATCGTGTAGGAGGTATTGAAGGTGTTTTTTCAAAATTTTTGAATATGAATATTCCTGGATTACATATTCTTAACATCAGACCACTTACTGAAAGGTTTAAAATGCCATTTGCACCAATTCCTCATCCAGAAATAGGTTCAGGGCCTTTGTATGCTGATGTACGATATAATCGTTTTGTAGCAGGGCTTTGTCTTCTTATTGTGGGAGGGAGTGTGTTTGCTGTTGGTTTACATAGTAAAAGAAAAATAAGGGAGCACTTGATAAAGCATGAGCCAGATAGTTTACTATAGAAAATTATTATTTATTATTATCGCCAGCTTGTCATTGCAGCTAGAGGCAAGGCTTATAAAGCCATCAAAAAATGGTGAAGAGAAAGAGGTGCTCATGATTAATGGTAAAAGGCGTCTATATTTTCCATTAAAAGATGATGGCCTAGAATATTCTATAAAGGGCCCATCCAGAATTGAATTTATTAGCAGATATCCTGTACTAAGAGGAAAGAAAAAAAGTCATTCTTTCAAGTATAAAATATTAGTTGATCGCGATACGATTAATGTTAATCACAGATATAAAGTACAAAGAGCAATAAAGTCTGTCCAACATCCAAAACATAAATACACATACTCAGGTAATTATTTTATAAATCTAGATGATGGAGCACATACGATACGCCTTCTTCCGATTGAGGGGCATAAATATCCGGTTTTATTGCGTGTTATTACAAAAGACTTTGAATCGACTGGCAAAAATAAAACGTTTCTCAAGCCGATGGTGCATAAGAGTGCAGTGAAACTTAATACTGAGGGCAAGAAAATCGATTATTTTGAATGTAACCCAGGTATTCCCTTACAGATAGAGGCTAAAGGAGAAAAAATATTACGAATAATTACTCGATTAGAGTTTTCTGAACAGATGGGACAAGAAGAATCATATCGCCTCAGAGTTAGGGAAGGTAAAAAGATAATAGGAACATATTATTTTAGCACCGAAAGGTCTTCTGCATCTCAAATAGAAGACAGGTCTGATAAGGTTCCTGGGAAATGGAGGTCGTGCGAGTTGAATGTTCCGAAAGGAAAACACCGATATGATTTTGAAGTTTTAGATAAGGAAAAATCTGTTCTCACACGTTTTATACTTTATTAAACATTTAAATGAACATTATAGGATATATATTATTATTCAGCACAATTCTTGATGCTGGTACGCCATTGGAATATTCAATTTCTATGACAAGTGGCTATGACAATAATGTGATGCGTTTTTCGAAGAATGAGTTCGATAGGGCGGCCTTAGATCCATTGTTAATGGGAGGCTCTAAAACTTTTGATAGCTTTATAACCAAATGGAATATTTCCGCTAAGAAATCTATCCTTACTTTGAATGAAAAGACTATAGTAGCAAGTTTCGCATATACATTATCAGATTATGTACATACTCCTGAAAAAAATTACTGGTCTGGAGGATTTGATGTTGCATATAAATGGGGAGCATATAAAAATGTGAAATATTCTGTGAGGCATCTTGATAACTTTTACCTCAGGCATTACATTGATAGAGATATTAGCAGAGTGCAGCTATCGCCTTGCCTGTTCACTGATAGAAATCAGAGTGTTCAATTAACACATAAAACATCAAAACGATCATGGATAAATATCGGTGGAGGATATCTCCAGCGATATTATGCTAAACCTTTTACAGAGTTTGATCTTGATATTAAATATATCAAGGGTAAATTCAATTATAAAATAAGAAAATTTGGAACTCTTGGATTGCAGATTAATAGAGGAAGAGCATTAAGTGATTCTCATCATCTTCCAGATCGCCCAAGTAGTTTCAATCGTTCATACCAAACTACAGAGTGGTATATACCTATAAAGATTAATAAGGGAATACCATTTCTTACTGAGATTGGTTTCTCAACACGTATTGAAAACAGGCAATATGATACTGAGGACCCTGATGACCCCCTGCATGCTGGTAGAAGTCACTTGGACTCAAAGTATGATGTTTGGATCAAAAAAGGACTAAGCGAGAGCATGAGTGTTGCTATATCATCTAGGTACAGAATGCGCTCTACAAATTCAGACTATGATTGGGTGGACGATCTCAAAAGTTTTAAACAACTACAATACTGGCTAAAAATAGAGTGGGACCTAGTTTATGATCGATATTAAAAATATAATTTTAACAATAGGGTCAGTCCTAATTATTGGGTCATGCATTGAACCTATTAATGAGGATCTTTGGTCAATAACAACAGAAAAAATAATTAATACAAGTGGATATGCCAGAGATGTGCATGTTGAGAATGATATAGTTTTCATTGCAGCTGGAGAGGGGGGAGCAGAAATCTGGAATCTCAATTCTTCTTCTGGCCCATCTATGTTGGACGCAATGTCTTTGGATGACATAGGTGCAAGAAAAGAGATATCTAAAATACACTTTTCATCAACTAACGATCTTTTACATCTATTAGAGATAAATGAGAGGTCCTATGTCTTTCTTTTAAATGATTCATCTTATAATGTTGAATCTCCTTATGGGCAATATGGTGCAGAAGATACTAGAGACTTTGTGGTGATTGATTCAGTAGATCATTTTACCTACTACTCTGTTATCAAGAAAGACCATTTTTTAAAGTGGCAAAGATGGGTGAAAACTATTTTTGGCGAAATATTTTTCTGGGGTGATTCACAAAACCCTGCAGTTGGTGATGAAATTGATGTAGGTGCAGTGCCTACCTCAGTTACATTGTTTGATAAGTCTATTGTACTTGGTGTAGGTCAATTGGGAATCCAGATATGGGAATTAATAGAATTAGCAAGTGATCCCGTTTATCGTGCCTCGATTGATTTAGAGGGTACAGTAGAGGCCGTTAATCTTATTGATGATAAATCTTTATATATTTCGCAAGGCTCTTATGGCGCTACCTACATTGGACTTGATGATCTTGACATAGATAATGAGTCTTCTATAGTAACAAATAATTTTGGGATGACAAACTTTGCCGTAGACCTTGATGTTGATCATATATCAGTAAAAAATGGTGTAGCCGCTTTGTCACTGGGATCGAAAGGAATAGCGCTGTATGATGTGTCTGATCCAACCGACCCAATAGAGCGAGGGATATTTCCTTTAGGCTATGTATATAAGACTGAGTTCTGGGGTGAAAGGCTT
>MDSV01152076.1_pt1 | contig 23320 bp, 31 predicted proteins | sample 810851 | NCBI WGS metagenome assembly MDSV01 (sample SAMN05326640, study PRJNA326480) | marine metagenome | isolation source: seawater | place: Atlantic Ocean: North East | collected 2012 | reverse complement strand
ACTTATTCCAACAAAAATGTATTTTAAGAAAGGTAAGGCTAAAATTGAAATAGCTGTTGCTAAAGGAAAAAAACAATATGACAAACGTCATTCAAAAAAAACAAAAGATTGGAATCGTGAAAAAGCAAGATATTTTAGAAAATCGAGTTAATTATGCTTATTTATCTCTAGGATCAAATCTAGGTAATAAAATCAAAAACCTTGAATTTGCTAAATATAAACTATCTAATATTGGTGTTGATATTATTAAAACCTCTCAATTTTATAGCACTAAATCATGGCCGCTTTCAAAATTTCCAGACTTTGTAAACTCTATAATATATGTAAAAACAAGTTTAATATTGCCAGAGTTATTCAATAAAATTAAATTAATTGAAAAATCACTTGGTAGAAAGAAAACTCAAAAAAATTACCCAAGAATATGCGATATAGATATAGTCGATTTTAATGGAAAATGTTTATCAATAAAATTTAATTCACAACAAATTAATGTTCCTCACTTAAACATGCATAAAAGAAACTTTGTTTTAATACCTTTGTATGAAGTAAATCAAAATTGGTTGCATCCTAAATTCAAAAAAAATATAGCAAATTTACTTTTTTCTTTACCCAATAATGACTTAAGAAGCATAAAATTGGTAAATTTTCGTAATTTAGTGATATGATATATTAGATGTTAAATTCTAATGAATTAATAAATAAGGTAAAATCATATAATAGATTTCTTAACCCTGAAACCTTAACTAAAGCATATGATTTTGCTGTAAAAGCTCATGAGAAACAAAAAAGAGATGAAGGTTCTCCATATATAATTCACCCCATAGCTGTAGCAAATATACTTACTGAATTAAAGCTTGATAGCGCTACAATAGCTACAGGATTATTGCATGACACTATAGAGGATACGCATGCTACATATAAAACTATAGAAGAAGAATTTGGAAAGGAAGTTGCAGATTTAGTCGACGGGGTAACTAAAATTTCTGAATTTGAAAACCAAGCAATTTCAAACTCAAAAGCTGAAAACTTTAGAAAGCTAATCTTAGCTACTTCAAAAGACATTAGAGTTTTATTAGTAAAACTTGCTGACAGACTTCACAATATGAGAACAATGCATTTTGTTACTAATAAAGAAAAGCAAATTAGAAAAGCAAAAGAAACTATGGAAATTTATTCTCCTCTTGCTGATAGAATGGGGATGAATAGAATTCGTGATGAATTAGAAGATTTATCTTTTGATATATTAAATCCTGAAGCAAGAAAATTAATAAAAGACAGATTAGATTTAATTAAAGATAATAATTTAATTAATTATAATTCAGTTTTAAGTGAATTTGAAAATTTATTAAAAAATAATAATATTAATTATGAAATTTTTAGCAGAGAAAAAACACCTTTCTCAATTTGGAGAAAAATTCAGAAGAAACGTACATCTTTAGAACAAATAACAGATATAATTGGTTTTAGAATTATATTAGGTAATGTTGAAAATTGTTATAAGACTCTGGGTCTTTTTCATAGTAAGTGGAATTGTATACCTGGAAAATTTAAAGATTATATTTCTTCACCCAAAATTAATAAATATAAATCAATTCATACCGCAATCATTGGACCAAATAAAAGACCTATTGAAATTCAACTTAGAACAAAGCAAATGCACGAATTCGCTCAAAGAGGTATAGCAGCTCATTGGAAATATAAATCTTCAGAAAAGTTTAATTCTTTAACCTGGAAAGAATATGATTGGTTGGCAGATTTAGTAGAAATTATTGATAAAAATGAAAATCCTGAGGATTATTATGAATACACAAAGCTTCAAATGTTCCAGGAAAATGTTTTTTGTTTTACTCCAAAAGGATCAGTCATTAAGCTACCTAAAGATGCAACATCAATAGATTTTGCTTACGCCGTTCACACACAAGTAGGTGATACAGCTGTTGGGTGTGAAATAAATGGAAAAGAAAGTGCATTGCAAGCAGTTTTGTTAAACGGTGATGTAGTAAAAATAATAACTTCAAAAAATGTTTCACCATCCTTGCACTGGTTGACTAGTACAAAAACAGGTAAAGCAAGAGCTGCTATAAGAAGGTATTGGCAATATAGGGAAAATTCCAAACCAACAAAGATAAAAAAATATAATACAACTTTATGGATTTCACTTCCTGATGAGCCTGGAAAACTAGGTGATGTAACAACTATGATAGGAACAAATAATGTAAATATTTCTAGTGTAGAAATGGTTGAAAAAACCAAGAATTCAATAAATTTTAGATTTAATCTGATTATTCATGATTTGAAAAACTTTACAAAATTAATTAGTGAGCTAAAACAGAAAGAATATAATTTCAAAATTATAAGACACAAAAATAAAAAATATGCTTTCTTTAAAAGACTCTTTGGCGGTTTTAAAAAAAACTAATGCTTTATTAGATGGACATTTTGTTTTATCTTCTGGTCTGCATTCAGCACAATATGTACAATGTGCTAAGCTATTAAGTTTTCCAGAACTTTCTAAAAAATTTACATTATCTTTAAGTAAAAAAATTAAACTAAACATAAAAAAAATTGATTTGATTTTATCTCCTGCAATGGGAGGAATTGTTATAGGTTATGAAATAGGAAGAATTCTAAAGAAAGAAACAATTTTTTGTGAAAGAGTAAATGGGAAATTTAAATTAAGAAGAGGTTTTACAATTAAAAAGAATTCTAGGGTATTAATAGTAGAAGATGTAATAACAACTGGTAAATCAAGTCTAGAATGTGTTCGCTTAATAAAAAAACACAAAGCCAAGCTATTAGGATTTGCTTGCTTAATAGATAGATCTTTAAAAAATAAATTAAAAATAAAAAATAAAAAAATTATTTCACAAGTTAAATTAGATGTACCTGCCTATAATTTAAATAATTTACCATCAAATTTAAAAAAAATTCCTATATCAAAACCTGGTAGTAGATTTTTAAAATGAGTATTAGATTAGGTGTAAACATAGATCATGTTGCTACAATTAGAAATGCTAGAGGTGAAAAACATCCCGAACCTTTTCTAGTTGCTAAAAAGGCTCTTGAATATGGTGCTAACTCAATAACTATTCATTTAAGAGAAGATAGAAGACATATAAATGATAATGATTTAAAATTAATATGTTCGATAAAATCCTTGCCATTAAATCTGGAAATGGCTTCAAACTCAGAAATGTTGAAGATAGCAATTAAACATAAACCTAATTTTGTATGTTTGGTACCTGAAAAAAGAACTGAAGTAACAACAGAAGGTGGACTTGATTTAAAAAAATTTAAAATTAAACTTAAGTCGACAATTAAATCTTTAAATAAACTTAATATTAGAACAAGCTTGTTCATTAACCCAAAATTAAAAGATATAGCTCTTTCAAAATTGTTTAACGCTAAATGTGTAGAGCTACATACAGGAAAAATTTGCAACCTGATTAAAAATAATAAAAATTTTGCTAATGAATTAAAAAAAATTGAGTTATGTGCAAAATATGCTAAATCATTAGGTTTGGAAGTCCATGCCGGACACGGCATGAACTATAAAGCAGCTAAAATATTATCAAAGATAAAAGAAATAGAAGAATTTAATATTGGACATTTTATTATTGGTGAGTCTGTTATATTTGGACTAAAAAAAACTATTAGTAAATTTAAAAAAATCTTAAAATAATGAATATTATTGGTAATGGCGTTGACATTGTAGAAAATAAAAGAGTTAAAAATTCATTAAGAATTAAAGGATTTTTAAATAGAATTTTTACAAAAAATGAAATTAATAAATCTAAAAATTTAAATAATAAAGTCAATTATTTTGCAAAAAGATTTGCAGCAAAAGAAGCTTTTGTAAAAGCAATAGGAGAGGGCTTTAGAAATGATATTAATTTTGTTGATATAGATATAATTAATAATAAAAAAGGAAAACCATCAATAAATATTTCTAATAAAATAAAAAAATTTTTGAAAAAAAAATTTAGGATTAAAAAGTATAAAATATTTCTTTCTTTATCTGATGAAAAAAAATATTCAGTAGCGTATGTAATAATAAATAAACAATGATTACTAAAAAAATTTTTAAAGAAAACATTAAAACATTGATATATGCTTTAATAATCGCAATTTTTATTCGTTCTATTATTATACAGCCTTTTTATATACCTTCTTCATCCATGGAGTCGACTTTACTTGTGGGAGATAGACTTTTTGTTACAAAATTCTCTTATGGTTATAGCAAACATTCATTTCCATTTAGCCCAAATATTTTTAGTGGTAGAATTATATATAAATCCCCAAAAAGAGGAGATGTTGTGGTTTTTAAAACTCCTTCTGATAATAGAACTGATTACATTAAAAGAGTAATAGGATTACCTGGTGATACGATTCAATTTATTAGTGGAGAAATATATATAAATGGAATTCAAATTTTGAAGACAATTAAATCTAAAAATCAAAATTTGTACTGTGGAAATCTTAAGACTGAAGTTATAACATTTGAAGAAAAACTACCTGAAGGAAAAACTTATATAGCATCATATAGAACTGAATATAGCTATGATGATTCTGATAAATTTATAGTTCCAAAAGATCATTTCTTTTTTTTAGGAGATAATAGAGACTGTTCAAAAGATAGCCGTTTTTTAACAGAAGTTGGTTATGTTCATAAAGATAATCTTGTTGGAAAAGCACAAATTTTATTTTTTTCTTCAGATATTAGAATTGGCAGTATTTTTAAATTTTGGCAATGGAATAAAATAATTAGGTTTGATAGATTTTTTAAAGTTATAAAATAATGAATACAACAATTGGTAATTTACAAAAAGTTTTAAATATAAAATTTAAAAATAAAGATTTGTTGATACAGGCAATTACTCATAAAAGTTATAATTCTGAAATAAATTACGAAGTGTTAGAATTTTTAGGTGACAGAGTCCTAGGTTTAATAATTTCTAAAAAGCTTATCGAACTTTATCCAAATGAAAAAGTTGGAATTCTAGATAAAAAGTTTTCAAACTTAGTGAATAAAAATAAATGTTTTAATGTAGCTACAAAGTTAAAATTAAATGAATTAGTTTTAGTTGGAAATTCAAAAAAAAAAAATAAACAAATAGAAAGCAAAATCATCTCAGACACTTGCGAGTCTATTATTGGTGCAATATATTTAGATAAAGGCTTTGATGCAGCAAGTCAATTTATTTTAAAAAACTGGAATGATTATTTGAAAATATCCAATGTAACAATTATTGATTCAAAAACAAAACTTCAAGAGTTTTCTTTAAAGAAATATAAAATTCTTCCAGAGTATAAGATAATTTCAAATACAGGACCTAGACATAAACCAAATTTTAAAGTCGGTGTTAAAATAAAAAATTCTAAATTTGTTTATGCAAATGGATCATCAAAAAAAAAAGCTCAACAATTAGCAGCCAATACTTTGCTAAAAGATTTAAATCACATATGAAATGGCAAGATAAAGGATATTTATTATCATTAAATAAATATAATGAAAATTCATCAATTGCTGAATTTTATACAGAAAGTTTCGGAAAAATTTCTGGGATCATTTTTGGATCTACTTCAAAAAAAATAAAAAATTATCTTTTCATTGGAAATAAATTTCATATAAATTTTAATTCAAAAAATGATGATAAGCTTGGATATTTTAAGCTTGAGATAGATAAAATAAATACCCCTATATATCTTGATAATAAAAAAAAATTATTCTGCATAATTTATACTATGAATTTAATCAAAATTTTAACAGTTGATAATCAAGAAAATATAAATATTTATGAATTATTAAATTATTTTTTTGAAATATTGATTAAAGAAAATTGGTTACAGAATTTTATTATTTGGGAACTTAGTTTTTTTAAATGCATAGGTTATGATTTGGATTTTAATAATTATGTAAAAAATATCTTAATAGATGGTGACAAAAAATATATTGTTGAATCAACAAAAAAAATAATTCCAACTTTTTTAGTTGATAACGATACTACTCCTAAAGATAATAAAGATATTATAAGTGGATTTAAAATTGTTGGTGAATTCTTAGAAAAATCTATCCTAAAACCAAATAATATAACTATTCCAACATCTCGTATTGAGCTAGGTATTTTAATCAATCAAATTTAAGTCAATTGCATCAGCAAAATAACTTATTATTGCATTTGCGCCAGCTCTTTTAAAAGACATCAATGATTCTATAATAGCTTTTTCATCTATAATTTTTTTTTGAATTCCATTTTTTATAAGACTGTATTCTCCCGATACTTGGTATGCAATTATTGGTATTTTAAATTCATTTTTAATGCCATTGATTATGTCTAAATAAGGCATTCCAGGTTTAACAATTACCATGTCGGCTCCTTCTTTTATATCTAAAGAAATTTCTCTAAGTGATTCATTATAATTTCTGAAGTCCATTTGATAAGTTTTTTTATCTCCTTTTAAAGTTTTTTTTGAACCAACGGCCTCTCTAAAAGGACCATAAAAACTTGAAGCATATTTTGCTGCGTAAGAAAGAATTTGGACATCTTTTAAGTTTTCTTTATCAAGCTTTAGTCTAATTTTTTTAATTCTTCCATCCATCATATCTGATGGAGCAATTACATCGCATCCCATTTTTGCTTGTAATAATGCTTGTTGTGTTAAAATATCTATTGTTTCATCATTTAAAATTTCATTTTTTTTTATTATACCATCATGTCCATGTGAAGTATAAGGGTCTAAGGCAACATCACACATTATTCCAATCTGGTTTTTATATTTATTTTTAATATATTTAATTGCTTGGCAAACCAAATTATTTTCATTTAAAGATTCTGATCCATAAAGATCTTTTAGTTTAGGGTTTGTATAAGGAAATAATGCCACCATAGGTATTTTTTTTTTAATTGCTTTGTCTACAATAATACCTAAATTATTTATACTATATCTAAATACACCAGGCATAAATTTTATTGGAATTTTTTTATTCTTACCATCAATTAAAAATATAGGGAGTATTAAATCATTAAATGATAAATTGTTTTCTTGCACAAGTCGTCTAGACCAATCGAATTTTCTTGATCTCCTGAGCCTTAATTTGGGATATGTTCCTGTGATAATCATTCTCAACTAAATTTTTTTGATGCGACAATAGTATTATTTATTATAATAATCTATAAGATAGTAGAACATCATGGCACAATTAAATCAAGATTTTCAAAAACAAAATATAAATTTTGATATTAAAAAATTAAGAAAAGCTTGTGATGACGTGCTTAAATTAAAAGGTTTTGATACAAGTCTTGGCATACCTCATTTTGCGGCAATCTCACTGAATCAGATCCCAGGAGACCCTGAATCAATTAAAGGAAATAATGCAAGAGGAGTCTATTGGACCAAACCAGATTCAACTGGAAATGAAGTTTCAAGAGATGTAACTGTAATTGAAGAAAAATATACTGAGTTTGTTAATGACTTTAAGCATACATATTTTAAAGAAGTTTATGATTATTTATCCAAAAGATATAAATTAGGTAGAGTTAGACTTTTATTGAAAGAACCCAGATCTACATTAAGTTGGCATAGAGATCCAGAGCCTAGATTGCATATACCTATTTATACTAATCCAGGTTGCCTGATGGTAATAGATGATAAAGCCAAACATATGCCTGCTGATGGTTCTGTATGGATTACAAATAATAAAAAATATCATAACGCATTTAATGGAGGAGAAGAAAATAGAGTTCATTTTGTTGCTTGTGTTTTGGACTATAAATTTAATTAATAATAGCTTATAAATTTACTCAATTGAAAAAAATTTTTATAGCATCTGATCACGCTGGCTTTATTTTAAAAAAAGCAATAGTTCAAAAATTTTCGAAAAAAATTTCTTTTATAGATTTAGGATCGGATGACTCTATAAAATCTGTTAATTATCCTGATTATGCTCATAAACTTTGTTTAAAGGTCATTAAAAAAAAATCAAATATCGGTGTTTTAATTTGTGGATCAGGCATGGGAATGGCAATGGCAGCTAATAAGCATAAAAAAATTAGAGCAGCATTATGTTATTCAGTAAAAAACGCAAAATTATCTAGATTGCATAATGATGCAAATGTTATTACATTAGGCTCAAGATTAACAAATAAAAAAATAGCTTTTAATTGTTTAATAGCTTTTCTTGGTACTAAGTTTGAAGGTGGAAGACATAAAAAAAGATTAAAAAAAATATAAAAAGTAATGATAAAAAATGTCTAGTGAAAAAGATTATAAAAATACTGAATATAAAAATTTCTTTGAAAAAAGTTTGTTAGATATTGATCCTGAAGTATTTAAAGCGATTAATGATGAATTAGTAAGACAACAAAATCATATAGAGTTAATTGCTTCAGAAAATATTGTATCTCAAGCTGTATTGGAAGCACAAGGATCAGTTTTAACAAATAAATATGCCGAAGGATATCCAGGTAAAAGATATTATAATGGGTGCGAACATGTGGATGTTGCTGAAACTCTAGCAATTGAACGTTTAAAAAAATTATTTGATTGTAAATTTGCTAATGCACAACCTCATTCAGGTGCTCAAGCTAATGGTGCTGTTTTTCTAGCTTTATTAAAACCCGGTGATACTTTTATGGGCATGAGTCTAAATTCTGGTGGACACATTACTCATGGACTAAAAATTTCCATGTCTGGGAAATGGTTTAATGTAATCGGTTATGATGTTGATAAAAAGTCAGAACTTATTGATTATGACAATGTTGAAAAACTTGCTATAGAACATAAACCTAAGCTTATAATAGCAGGTGGCAGTGCGTATTCAAGAGTAATAGATTTTAAAAGGTTTAGAGAAATTGCAGATAAAGTTGGAGCATATCTTATGGTTGATATGGCGCATTTCTCTGGATTAGTTGCGGGAAAAGGTTATCCAAACCCATGTGATCATGCTCATGTTGTTACCTCTACTACTCATAAAGTTTTTAGAAGTGCTAGAGGAGGTATTATACTTACTAATCATGAAGATTTATCTAAAAAAATTAACACAGCTGTCTTTCCAGGTTATCAAGGAGGACCTTTAATGCATATAATAGCCGCTAAAGCTGTTGGATTTCTCGAAGCTTTAAAACCTGATTTTAAAGATTATATAAAATCTGTATTATCAAATGCAAAAATCCTCTCTGAAACTTTAAAAAATAATGGATTTAAAATTTATTCAGGAGGCACTGATACACATTTAATGCTAGTAGATTTAAGACCTTTTAATGTAAAGGGTAATTTAGCTGCAGAAAGTTTGTCAAAAGCTAATATTACTTGTAATAAAAATGGAATTCCTTTTGACGATGAAAGCCCTATGATTACATCAGGAATAAGGTTAGGATCTCAAGCAGCTACAACAAGAGGATTTGGTTTAAATGAGTTTAAATTAGTAGGTGAATTAATAACAAAAACAATTAAAGGTTTATCTGAAAACCCTAAAGACAATAGCAAGGTAGAAAATGAAGTTAGAAATGAAGTTGTAGACCTATGTTCTAATTTTCCCATATACAAGCACTTAAGATAAAGACAGTTATGATTTGTCCACATTGTAAAAAAGGTGAAACTTCTGTTGTAGACTCTCGTCCGACGGAAGATGGAACAACCATAAGAAGAAGAAGACTTTGTATTTGCGGTCAAAGATTTACCACATTTGAAAGAGTTCAATTTAGAGAACTTGTTGTTATTAAAAAAAATGGAAGAAAATCTTCTTTTGATCGGGACAAATTATCAAAATCTATATATGTGGCTCTTAAAAAAAGACCGATAGATACAGAGACAGTTGAAAAATTTATATCTAAAATTTCTAGATCTCTAGAAGAATTGGGTCAAAGTGAAATTTCATCAAATACAATTGGCACTATGGTAATGGAAGGATTAAAAACAATGGATCCGGTCGCTTACGTACGGTTTGCATCTGTATATAGAAATTTTAGAGAAGAAAAAGACTTTGTTCAATTTGTTGATAAGATTGATGTCTTTAAAAAAAGATAAATTTAGCTCCTTAGATAAAAAATATATGAGGTTTGCTATTAATTTAGCAAATAATCAGAAAGGATTAACAGGTACAAACCCATCAGTTGGGTGCGTTATTGTAAAGAATAAAGAAATAATATCATACGGAGTTACAGGTATTAAGGGAAGACCACACGCCGAATCAATAGCTTTAAAAAAAAATAAAAGTAATATTTTGAATTCTTCTTTGTACGTCAGTCTAGAACCTTGTTCTCATTATGGAAAAACTCCTCCGTGTACAAAAGCAATAATAGATTCTAAAGTAAAAAATGTTTTTTACTCTATCGAAGACTCTGATGACAAATGTTTTAATAAATCTAAAAAAATATTAAACTCTAAAAGAATTTTTACTAAATCTGGCTTACTAAGAATAAAAGCTAAAAAATTATATAAAAATTATGATTATATTAAAAAAAATAAAAAGCCTTATGTTATTGGTAAAATTGCATGTTCATCAAATTCATATATTTATAAAAATAATAAACTAATTACAAATGATCACTCAAGAAAAGTAAGTCACTTATTAAGATATAAGAATCAAGGTATTTTAACATCATATAAAACAATAAATAGTGACAATCCTAAATTAAATTGTAGAATTAATGGATTAGAAAGTTTCTCTCCATTTAAATTAATTATAGATAAAGATTTAAAGATTAACATTGGTAGCTATGTTGTTAAAAATGCAAAATTGAATAATACAATAATTTTTCACAACTCAAAAAATGTAAAAAAAATTAATATATTAAAATATAATAATTTAAAATTGATTTTTTTAAAATCTAATCAACATGGAAGTATAGAATTAACTGAAGTTTTAAAAAAAACATACGAAATTGGAATTCATAATTTACTTGTAGAATGTGGTGAATTTCTAACAAATAAATTTTTAAAAGAAAAATTATTTAACGAATTTTACTTATTTAAAAGTAGCGAAAAAATAAATAGTGTTAATTCCATAAGTATAAGAAATATTAGAAAAAGCTTAGTCAAAAGTTTTAAAAGTTCAAAAATTGTTAATACATATCTAGATAAAGACTCATTAATACATTATTACTAAAAAATGTTTAACGGTATAATATTTAATAAAGGCGTGGTAAGCAAAATTATAAATCAAAAAACTGGAATTAATCTTTTTTTAAAATCTGACATTCAATTGTCAAAAAAAGATTTAGGTATTTCTGTATCTTGTGATGGAGTATGTCTTACTCTTATTTCATGTAAAAAAAGTATTTGTGAATTTTATCTGTCAAAGGAAACACTAACAAAAACTAAGTTTAAAAATATTAAAGTTACTGACGAAGTTAATTTAGAATTACCAACTAAATTTGGTGATAAGATTTCAGGTCATATTTGCCAAGGTCATGTTGACACAGTATGTAAGGTGAAAAATATAAAAAAGATTGGTAAATCACTTCTTTTTGAATTTTTGATATCAAAAAAATTTAAAAAATATTTGGTACAGAAAGCTTCAATTTTAATTAATGGTGTTTCATTAACAATTTCAAAAATAAAAATCAACAGTTTTGAAATATGGGTTATTCCTCATACAATACAGTTAACTAATCTTTCTAAAATAAAAAAAAACGATTTAGTTAATATTGAGGTTGATATTATATCTAAATATGTAAAAAAATTTATTAATGATAAAAAATAAGTATAGCTCGATAGAAACAATTATTTCAATTTCAAAAAAAGGTGGAATGTATATTTTAGTAGATGATGAAAACCGTGAAAATGAAGGTGACTTAGTTTTTTCAGCTTCTGACGTAGATTCACAAAAAATTAATTTTATGGCTAAGTATGGAAGGGGATTAATTTGCTTAACGCTTAATTCAAATCAGTCAAAAAAACTTGGATTAAATTATATGGCACCAGTAAATCAATCTAGAAACAAAACTGCATTTACAGTTTCTATAGAGGCCAAATATGGAATTACCACAGGTATATCTGCAAAAGATAGAGCTAGAACAATTAAAGTTGCCACAAAACGAAAAGCAAACAAAAAACATATAGTTTCGCCGGGGCATGTTTTTCCAATCATATCAAAAGATGGAGGAGTTTTAATAAGGGCAGGCCACACAGAAGCCTCTATAGATATTGCTAAATTATCTAAAAAAATTCCAGCCGCAGTTATTTGTGAAATAATGAATGAAGATGGAAGTATGGCAAGGGGTGATGATTTATTCAAATTTGCAAAAAGGCACAAATTAAAAGTAGCAAAAATTGATGATTTAATTTCTTACAGATTAAAAAGAGAAAAATTAATTAGATTAAAAAAAAGCTCTGAAATTAAAGTTCAAAATGAACTTTATAAGATTAAAATTTTTGAAAATCTAATTGACGGATCAGAGCATTTTGCATTAATTAAAGGTAAAATTAAAAAGGGAGTTATACCACGTTTGCGAGTTATCTCATCTAATGTTGTAAAAAATTATTTGATAAATCAAAAGCTACCAAATTCATTCAATAAAACTTTAAGTTATTTTAAAAATTTTAATAATTGCGTTCTAATATTCATAAGAGACCCTAATTTAGATTCAGTAACTCAAACTCTAAAACAATATAAAAGTAATGAATTTTATAAAAAAGGTTTTGATAAACTGATTAAAAATTATGGTATAGGTGCACAAATAATTAAATCGTTAAAAATAAAAAACATGATATTGGTTACAAGATCAAAAAAAAAAGTGGTAGGTTTAGATGGATTTGGAATAAAAATAACAAAACAAGAAATAATAAAATAAAAATGAAAAAAAAAATTTTAATAGTTATTGCAGACTACTATAAAGATATATCTTTAGGTTTGGTAAAAAGTACAAAAAAAGAAATTAAAAATTTATATAATATTAAAACCATATATGTCCCTGGTGTTTTTGAAATACCCGTAACCATTTCAAAAAATATTAAAAAATATAATGGATTTGTAGCTCTAGGATGTGTAATCAAAGGTAAAACACCACATTTTGATTTTATCTCCAAAGCAACAACTGACTCAATAATGAAATTGTCTATTGAAAATAAAAAACCAATAGGAAATGGTATAATTACTTGTTTAAATATGAATCAGGCTATTAAAAGAAAAAATAAAGGCAAAGAAGCTTCTAGAGCAGTTATATCAGTGCTATCACAATAAAATGACACCAAGATATAGTCCAAAACAAAATCCAAGAGTAATAATTATTCAAAAACTTTATGGCAAATATTTTAACAATGAAGAAGTTTTAGTTTTTCCTAAGCATAGATTTAAAAAATTTATTAAAGATGTTGTAAATGGAACTGTAGAAAGAGAAGAGGTTATAAATGAGGAAATAAAAATTCATTTAAACAATGATTTAAATATGAAAAATTTAGATAAAGTTTTTCAAATTATTATAAAAAGTGCAATATTTGAATTTTTATATAAACCCAAAACCTCAATTAAAATTATTATAAAAGAATATTTGAATGCTTCAAATTTCTTTATTAACAATTCTCAAACTAAGTTTTTAAATGCATTATTAGATAAAATATCAAAAAAAATTAGAATTTCTAATGGATGAGTTTACATTAATAAAAAACTATTTACAGAAATTAACCAAAAATAATCCAAGTGCCTTAGAATTAAATGATGATGTATTTTTTGATAAAAAAAATAAAATAGTTTTATCTGTTGATACTTATAATGAAGGTGTACATTACTTAAATTTTAAAAATCCTGAATTAATAATAAAAAAAGTAATTAGATCTTCAATTTCAGATTTAGTTTGTAAAGGTGTAAAACCTAAATATTTTTTAATTTCTTGTAGTGGAAACAAGCATCAATTTAATAAAAAAAATATTAAGTTAATTTCAAAATCAATTAATGAAGAACAAAAAAAATATAAAATTATGTTATCTGGTGGAGATACAACAAAGTCAAAAATTTCATCTTTTTCCATTACAACCTTAGGATTATCTAAAAAAATTGTTAAAAGAAATAACGTTAAAAAAAATGACGATATTTACGTAACTGGAAATCTTGGTGATAGCTTTATTGGTTTAAATATTTTAAAAAAAAAAATAAAAATTAATTTTAAAAAAAATAAATATTTTATAAATAAATATTTCCTTCCTGATTTACCATTTATTTTGTATAAATATTTACTTAAATTTGCAAATTCATCTATAGATATTTCAGATGGTCTGTTTGCAGATTTAAACAAACTTATAAATAGGCAAAGATTTGGTTACATTGTAGATTTAGATAAAATTCCAATATCTAATAATTTGAAAGCTTATCTAAAACATAGCAATAGTAAATTATCAAATATCATATCGAATGGTGATGATTATCAAGTGCTATTTACTGCGTCTAAAAAAAAAAGAAGGTACATCAGAAAACTAGCTAAAAGAATCAAGCTTAAAATTACCAATATTGGAAATACCACTAATAACTATAAACAAAAAAAAATTATTAGCTGCAAAAAACACTCAAAATCTTTAATTTACGATGGTTATTCTCATAAATTTTAAAAAGTTAAATATTGCCTTTTATGCTTTTTTTTGTAATGTCCGGACTTTAAAAATTAAATAAAACACTTTTTTAAGGAAATTATGAACACTTCAATCGAAACTATTTTGTACTATGTAATATTTGCTGGCTTATTATCAATAATTTATGGATATATTACGGGAGCTAATATTATTAAATCAAGTCCAGGAAATAATAAAATGCAAGAAATTGCATTTGCGATTCAAATTGGTGCAAAAGCATATTTGAATAGGCAATATAAAACTATAGCAATAGTTGGCGTTGTAGTTTTAGTTATCATTACTTTCTTGTTTAGTTACTTAGTTGGATTGGGTTACTTAATAGGAGCTACTCTTTCTGGTATCGCGGGATATGTAGGAATGCTCGTTTCAGTTCAGGCCAATGTTAGAACTGCTGAAGCATCTAGAAAGGGATTGGCAAGTGGTTTATCTGTAGCATTTAAATCTGGCGCTATAACTGGCATGTTAGTTGCTGGGTTAGCATTGCTATCTATAGCAGTTTATTATTTCATTTTACTTAAATTTAATGTTGATGAAAGAGAAATAGTGAACGCACTTGTTGCTCTAGGTTTTGGCGCCTCTTTAATATCTATATTTGCTAGATTAGGCGGAGGTATTTTTACAAAAGGAGCTGACGTAGGAGCAGATTTAGTTGGAAAAGTAGAAGCTGGAATTCCAGAAGATGATCCTAGAAACCCAGCCGTTATTGCAGATAACGTAGGAGATAATGTAGGTGATTGTGCAGGTATGGCAGCAGATTTATTTGAAACATATGCAGTTACTATTGTAGCTACAATGGTACTTTCTTCAATTTTCTTCCATGGTGATATTAATATGATGGTTTATCCTTTAACAATTGGTGGTGCCTGTATAGTTACATCTATTATTGGAACATTTTTTGTAAAATTAGGGAATTCAAAAAATGTTATGAATGCTTTATATAAAGGTTTTATAGCAACTGCAATTTTATCTTTAATAGTTTTATACCCAGTTACTGATTATGTTATAGGTTTTGAAAAAAAATATGTTGTTGGTTTAAAAATATTTAATGGTATCAGTTTGTATTATTGTGGAATTATAGGTTTAATTATTACTGGATTGCTAATCTGGGTCACAGAATATTATACAGGAACAAATTATAGACCTGTAAAAAGCGTTGCCTCATCATCCACCACAGGTCATGGCACAAACGTAATACAAGGTCTTGCTGTTTCTATGGAAGCCACAGCGATACCAGCTATAATAATAGTTGCTGGCATTTTATTAACAAACCATATTGCTGGACTTTTTGGTATAGCTATTGCTGTTACAACAATGCTTGCTCTAGCAGGCATGGTAGTAGCATTAGATGCTTACGGTCCAGTTACCGATAATGCAGGTGGAATAGCTGAAATGTCAAATTTACCTAAAAACGTTAGAAAAACTACTGATGCTTTAGACGCTGTTGGCAATACTACAAAAGCTGTTACAAAAGGTTATGCTATAGGGTCAGCAGGTTTAGGTGCCCTTGTTTTATTTGCCGCCTACACAGAGGATATAAAACACTTTTCTAAGGTTACTGGATCAAAATTAGAAGGAATAACTGTTACTTTTGATTTATCAAATCCTTTTGTAGTAGTTGGATTATTAATTGGTGGTATGCTTCCTTATTTGTTTGGTTCTATGGGTATGCAAGCAGTAGGTAGAGCGGGTGGAGCTGTTGTTCTAGAAGTAAGAAGACAATTTAAAAAAATTCCAGGTATTATGAAACGCAAAGCCAAACCTGATTATGGTAAATTAGTTGATTTACTTACTAAAGCAGCAATCAAAGAAATGATAGTTCCATCACTACTTCCAGTTTTATCGCCAATAATTTTATACTTCGTTATTTTACCAATAGGAGGTCAAGTCGCAGCATTATCTTCAGTTGGTGCAATGCTACTTGGAGTTATTATTACTGGATTATTTGTTGCTGTATCCATGACAGCAGGAGGAGGTGCTTGGGATAACGCAAAAAAATATATAGAAGATGGAAATTTTGGTGGAAAAGGTTCAGAAGCTCATAAAGCAGCTGTGACTGGTGACACAGTAGGTGATCCCTATAAAGATACCGCTGGTCCCGCAGTAAATCCTATGATTAAAATTACAAATATTGTTGCTTTGTTGTTATTAGCAGTTATAGCAGGTTAATTTTATTTACGATTATTAGTTTTTTGATCTATTTCGTGTTGGTGCATTAGCTTTTTCACGTATACTCGAAAGAATTTTATACAAAACATCATCCTGTTTAAATTCTTTTTCAGTTATATCTTTGGAAAATTTGATGCTGTTCATATCTTCAACATTTAAAATTTTTTTTTCTTCTAATATTCCTTTATTATTGAACTTTACTATTAAGATATTATTTTTATCAATTTTTTTAATACCAAGTTTAAATATAGATTGGTTTGTTTTTATTCTTTGTATGTAAAACCATTTATTTTTATCAAACTCACTTATTGATGAAGGTGGACCTATTATTTTTAAAATATCATTTTTATTTGTTTTATTTATTGAAATTTTTTCATATTTAGAGTTTAAAGATATAAATCCATGATTATTTGAAACTTTATTTGATGAACAGTTAATTATAAATAAAAATAAAATTATGTATAAAAATTTAATATGAAACATAAATATTTAAATGTTTACAATAATTTAATTAAATTAACTAGAAATAAAAATTTGTATTTAAAGCTAGAAAAAGATGAGACTTTTTCTGAAAGATTAATATTTTTTTTTTTTCATTTTGCTCTATTTATGAAACATTTTAAGAAAACAACACCTTCAAAAAACCTACAAGAATTGTTTGATTTTGTTATTAAACAAATAGAATTGTCTATAAGGGAAATTGGATATGGCGATGTTTCAATAAATAAAAAAATGAAGGAATTTATTAACTTGTTATATTCGATTATTGAAACGCTTGAATCGTCTGATTTAAATAATAATGAAAAACAACTTAATATATTCAGAAAATACTTAAATACAGACAAAAATTTAGATTTTTATGTTAAATATTTCAACAAATATATAACTTTCTTACGAAAAAACACTTTAAATAACTTTACAAAAGATATAATAAACCTTAATTTTTAATTATGGCTGTACCAAAACGTAAAACAACTAGATCAAGATCTGGAATGAGGCGATCTCATATTAAAGTTTCGCATAAAAATATTATAGAAGATAAAAAATCAGGTGAATATAGACTTTCTCATCACTTAGATTTAAAAACAGGAACTTACAAAGGTAGACAGGTTTTAGATCCTAAAGAGTAGTAGTATATGAATAAACCAATCGTCATTGCTGTAGATGCGATGGGAGGGGACAATTCTCCAAAAAAAATTATCGATGGTTTAGAAATATTTCATCAGAAAAGTAAATCAGTATATTTTAAATTGTTCGGCGATAAATTATTAATTGAAAGTTCACTAAAGAACAAAAGCATCGATACACAAAATTATGAAATCATTCACACTGATGAGTATATCAAAAATGAAGATAGCGCACTTACAGCAGCCAAAAGAGGAAAAAATACAAGTATGTGGCTTTCAATAGAAAGTCTAAAAAATAAAACTTGTGATATTATGCTTTCAGCAGGTAACACTGGGGCCCTATTTGTTATTGCTAAATTAAATTTAAAAATGATAAATAATATTGATAAGCCTGCTCTTTCTGGATTATGGCCAAATAAAAAAGGAATGAATATAGTTTTAGATCTTGGGGCAAATATTGAATGTAGTGAAAAAAATTTAAAAGATTTTTCAATAATGGGTGCCGCACTTCATAAATCTTTATTTCCAGAAGAGACTCCAAAAGTAGCATTATTAAATATAGGTTCTGAAGAGACCAAAGGAAATAATATTATTAAAAACACTTATCAAGAATTATCTAAATTTAATAGTTCGCTATTTGATTTTAAAGGATATGTTGAAGGCAACCATATAATGGATGGTGAGGTAAATGTTATAATTGCAGATGGTTTCACGGGAAATGTAGCTTTAAAAACTGCAGAAGGAACAGCAAACTTTATAACATCTGAATTAAAAAAGGCTTTAACAGGAGATATTAGAGGCAAAATATCTTCAATGATAAATATAAAAAATATTAATATTTTCAAAAAAAAATTAGATCCAAGATTATATAATGGAGCAATTCTTTTAGGATTAGATTCACCTGTAGTAAAAAGTCACGGTGGAACTGATTTTATTGGTTTTGCTAATGCTCTATCTGTATGTGAAAAAATAGTAAAAGGAAGACTGATAGATAAAATTAAAGAAAATATAAATTAGTTAATGAGAATAAATTTAACTAAAAAAGATATTATTAATTCTATTTATATGCAAATAGGTTTCTCAAAAAAAGTTTCAGAAAGCATTTTTGAAGATATTTTTCAAATAATTTTAAAAAACATAGTTAAAGATAAAAAAGTTAAAATCGCCAAATTTGGAACTTTTATTTTAAGAAAAAAAAAACAAAGATTAGGCAGAAATCCTAAGACCAAAGAAGAAAAGATAATATCTGAGAGAAATGTTATTTTGTTTAAACCATCTAGAGAATTAAAAATAAATATAAATAAAAATGATTAACAAAATAAATACTTCATACAAATCAATTAGTGAGGTTGCAAAATTAGTAAATTTGATAAATCCTATTACAGGCAAAGTTTCAACTCATACACTTAGATACTGGGAAAAAGAGTTTAAACAAATTAGACCTAAAGTTTTTGCAGGCAAAAGAAGATATTACGATATAAATACAATCAAAGTTATTAAAAAGATTAAATTTTTATTAAAAGATAAAGGTATGACTATTAAAGGTGTAAAAAAGCTTTTATTAAATGATGAAACAAAACTTGACGAAACAAACAATACATCTATAAACACAAAAAATATTTTAAAATCGAAATTAATTAAGATATCAAAAATTGTTAAAGATCTAAAAAAATAATATGGCAAAAAAAACACACGTTAAAGTAAGACTTGTACCTGAATCTAAACCTGATAGCCCATTTTTTTATTATGTTAAAAAACCAGCTGGTGGTGAAAAGGCAAAAGTAAAATTGAAAGCAAAGAAATATAATCCATCAACAAGAAAACATGAAATCTTTGTTGAAAAAAAACTACCACCTCACAGTAAATAGTTATTTTTTTTTGAAATTTCTTCTTTCAAAATCAATGAAGGCATAAATCATATTTATCCATATACGTCTTGTTATTTTTGGATCAATATTGTTTTTTATAGATTTAATTTTAATATTTTTTAAAATTTTATTTATCCTATTTTTATCAACTATTTCATTTTTAGATGATTTTAGCTTTAAAACTTTCTTTACTAAAGCAGATCTATTTTTGATGATATTAATTAGGTCATTATCTAATATATCAAGTTTTTTTCTAAGTAATTTTAGTTTTTTTTTATTTAATGGCGACATTTATATATTTGGATTAAAGAATAATTATTATATTTATTGATTTATGTACATAGAAAATAATCAAATTAAAAAATACGTTTCTACATGGTTGGCATCGATGTTTTGGATTATTTCACTTATGATTGTGGTAGGTGGTCTAACAAGATTAACCGATTCTGGTTTATCAATTACAGAATGGCAACTATTTTCTGGTTTAATACCTCCTCTTAGTAATGATGATTGGATTAGTTATTTTAATTTATATAAAGAAATTCCTGAATTCAAGGTTCAAAATTATTCAATGTCATTAAATGAATTTAAAGTTATATTTTGGTGGGAATGGATACATAGATTTTTAGGAAGATTAATAGGAATATTTTTTTTATTACCACTTATATATTTTAGTTTTAAAACGAGTTTTAAAAATTTAATTACATTGTATATTATTTTTATTTTAATATGTTTTCAAGGTTTTATCGGATGGTACATGGTATCAAGTGGATTGGTAGATAGGATAGATGTTAGTCATTTTAGATTATCCATTCATTTAGTAATAGCTTTTTTGATACTTTCTTTGATATTATGGAATTATTTTATACTAAACAATAATAGTACTTTTAATAAAAATTTTAATTTTTATCCATCATTTATTTTTTTAATTTTAATATTTGCACAAATCACCATTGGCGCATTTGTATCAGGCATGGATGCGGGTAAAATTTATAATTCTTGGCCTTTAATGGGAACATCTTATTTTCCAAACGATAGTAAATTTATTGATTTATTCAATCATTCAGCTTTTAGCGAACCTTCTCTTGTGCAATTTATTCATAGAAATTTAGCTTATCTTATTTTAATTTATTATCTATTAATGTTGTTTAAAATTTATAAATATAGATTGGTAAAGTTTTATTTTTCAATAACAATACTTGGTGTGTTGTTAATTATCCAAATTATTTTGGGTATATTAACTTTAATTTATGGTGCACAGATTGTGTTAGCTTCCATGCACCAAATTAGTTCAATATTTTTAGTTAGTTCTGCAGTCTATCTTTTATATTTGAATACTAACCAACTTTCTTCAAATTAGGTTTGCCAGACTCATTTAAAGCCTGATCAAGATCACCAATAATATCGTCAGGATGTTCAATCCCAATTGAGAGTCTAACATATCCAGGTGTTACTCCAGCAGCTAATAGTTCTTCTGGTGTCAACTGACTATGTGTTGTGGTTGCTGGGTGAATAGCTAAACTTCTTGCATCACCTATATTTGCAACATGATAAAACATTTTCAATGATTCAATAAATTTTTTACCTGCTTCTACACCACCTTTTACTTCGATACCTACTAGCGCACCATTTCCACCTTTTAAGTATTTTTTTGATCTTGCTGCAATTTCACCATCGTGAAGAGTAGGGTATATAACTCTATCTACATTTTTATGTTTCTTTAAAAAATCTACAGTTTTTTCAGCATTAGAACAATGTTGTTTCATTCTTAATGGTGCAGTCTCAAGCCCCTGAATTATGCCCCAGGCATTATCAGGTGCCAAAGGCGCTCCTAAATCTCTTAATAAACAAACTCTAGCTCTTACAGCAAATGATACATTTGCTCCCGTTAATTGAGGAACAACTTCTCCCCACTTAGCTCCACCATAACTCATATCAGGTTCATTAAATAATGGCTGTCTTTTTGGATCAGCAGTCCAATCAAAATTACCTCCATCGACCAAACATCCTCCTATAACTGTTCCATGACCACCAATAAATTTTGTTAATGAATGAACTACAACAGCGGCACCATGTTCTAAAGGTTTACAAATTACCGGTGAAGCCGTGTTATCCATTATTAGAGGTATATTATGCTTTCTACCTATATCAGATACTTCTTTAATAGGAAAAACTCTAAGATATGGATTGGGCAATGTTTCTGCGTAAAAACATCTTGTTTTATCATCAATTAATTTTTCAAAATTATTTGGATCTGATGGATCTGCATATCTACATTCAATTCCAAGCTTTTTTAAAGTATGTGTAAATAAATTAACTGTTCCACCATACAAATCTGTTGAACTAATAAAATTATCTCCAGACTGGCATACATTTAGAATTGCAAATGTCGAAGCAGCTTGACCTGAACCTACTGTAACAGATGCCAAACCTCCTTCAAGAGCTGAAACTCTTTTTTCTAATACATCATTAGTTGGATTCATTATTCGTGTATAAATATTTCCAAATTCTTTTAATGCAAATAAATTTGCTGCGTGACCTGTATCATTGAATTGATAAGAAGTTGTTCTGTATAATGGTACAGCTACTGCAGTAGTTGCTGGATCACTCCTGTAATCACCACCATGCAAAGCTATTGTTTCTGGGTTTTTACTCATATATTATCTCCTTTTTAATTCTACATTCTGCTTTATGTAGGGATTACAATCAAGCTTAAAATTTTAAGTGTTTAAAGGTGGAAAATTGGTTGTAATGAATTTTTTTAAAACTTTTAATACCCTGTCAGCTTCCTCAAGTAGCATCATATGACCGCAATTATCAATAATATCAACTTTACTACCGTCAATTAAATCTGCTAATTTTTTACCTTCTTTAACCGGACACATTTTATCGTCAGTAGCTAATATTGATAAAGTAGGAATTTTTATTTTTTTTGCTGCTTCAAACCCATTTTTATAATTGTCACAAGCCCTAAAATCTACTCCTAATGTTTCTTTTATTGTTCTTGATTTAGCTAGCATTCCACCTGTATTGATATGGTATAAACCTGGAACGGGATGACCACCAAAATGTCCAGCAGGACCATGAGCCCAATCCATCATTAAATCAACTGCTTTTGGATCATTATTTTCTGCAAGTTCTAGGAGTTCTGGATTCATAGGAATGGCTCCAGCACCACCCATTAAACTTAATGTCTTAATTTTATCCGGATACCTAGAAGTGCATTCAACTGTAACTAAGCATCCTTGTGAATGACCAACTAAAGAAGCCTCTTTATATCCTACAGCATCAATTACATCATTCACCCAATCAGCCATATCCTCAATAGATTTTAAACTTTTACCACTTGAAAGTCCATGACCAGGCATATCAATAGCCAATACACTGTATCCATGAAAAGCAAAATATCTTGTTTGTAAAACCCATGTCATATGAGTTAATCCACTCCCATGAACAAAAATAATTAAAGGTTTTTTTGTATCAAAAGGTCGTCCACCTGTTGAGGCAAATACCTCATTACCATTTACTTCAAACTTCATTGATTAGAAACAAGTCTTGGTTTTCTTGCAGCTCTAAAACCAATCTCAAAATCATTTT
>MDSV01088768.1_pt1 | contig 23322 bp, 16 predicted proteins | sample 810851 | NCBI WGS metagenome assembly MDSV01 (sample SAMN05326640, study PRJNA326480) | marine metagenome | isolation source: seawater | place: Atlantic Ocean: North East | collected 2012 | reverse complement strand
GCGCCGCCGCGGTGGAGGTGTCTAGCAGCCGCCCGGCGGACGACGGCGTGGCGCTGAAGCAGAACGCGAGCAAGGCGCCCGTGACGGTGCAAAACCAGGCGGGTTGGGCGAGCCTCGCGGACAAGGCTACAGATACGGCGGCGCCCGCGGCGGGACCCGAGGCGGCGCCGGGCGCGGCGACCGCGATCCCGGACGCGCTCTGGAGCGACTTCGAGGCGATGGCGCAGCGGAAGAGCGACCGCGAGAAGGAGCGCGAGGCGGAGGAGGCGGCGGCGAAGGCGGCGGCGGCGGCGAAGGAAGCCGCCGCGCTCGCCGACGAGCAGAGGAAGCGGGACGCGGTCGCGGAGAAGGAGGCGGCGGCGCGGCGCGCGGAGGAGGAGGCCGAGGCGGCCAAGAAGCGTGCCGTCGAGGAGGAGCGCGCCAAGGCGCGCGCCGAGCTCGACGCCGCGGGGCAGACGGTGGACATGGAGGGCCAGCGCGAGGCGATGAAGGAGTTCGAGGGATGAGCTTCTTCTTCGTCGCGGGACCCGCGCGATTTTTTTTCCCTGGAGACAAAGACGACACCGACGAAGGCGCGAGGCGACGCCGCGCTCTCTTCGCGAGGGCGAGCGCGTCGCGCGCGCGGTCGCGGGTGCGGAAGCGACGCGCGCGTGACCGTCCACAGAGACGACCGCGGGGTCCGTAGAGGCCGGAGGCGGTCCGGACGCGCAATTAGACGAAACTGAGCGATGAAATATTAGAAACGAAGCGCGTCGGGAACACACGTCGATCGTCGTCTTTTTCCGCCGCAAGCGCGTCCTGCCGAGCCACTCCTCGCTTTGTCGCGCGCGCGAATCGTGGTGTGTGCTCTCGTTCACGGCCGAGACGAAGGCGCGTAGGTAAGATGATATATCACGAACCTCGCTCGCGTTTCAACGTCGATCGCTACTCAACCGTCAATGAAACTCGACCAGACTCGCCTCGCACCGGTGTCGCGTCGACACCTTCGACGCATCTCGATCGACTCCGCACGTTCTCGCCGGTTCAGGAACAAACGAACACACTTAGAGCGCGGAGGTGAGGAGGATGGCGAGCGCGCCGGTGCCGACGACGCCGACGACGGCGAGCGCGGCGAGCTTCAAGTCGCCCTCGTACTTGTCGCCGTCCGTCTTGAACTCCTCGGGGGTGTAGATGGGCGAGTACTCATCGACGTTCGCCTTGCCGTTGCGGAGGCCGAGCTTGTACACGTAGCCAGCCTTGCCGCCGCGGCTGCGGGTACGGTTCAGGGAGAAAGGCGTGCGTCGGTCAGCGTCAGGCATCGGTTGGTGTACGGCGCGGAACAAAAAAAAACGTCCGAGTTTCTTAGTCGCGCGCGAGCGCGACGCGACCTCGATCTCGTTGACGAACGACGACGACAGACGCGACGCCGGACGATCGGCGGCGGAACGGCGCGCGACCGCCGCGAGCGAACGACGGGCGCGCGACGCGACGCACGCGGGTGGCGTCGATCGATCCGCGGCTTGTCGCAAGCCGCGTCGCTCGCGTCCCGCGGTCGCGCGCGTCCTTCGCGTCGCCTCGCCCGTGGGCGCACGCGAAAACCGACGCGGAACCCATCGCGCGTCGCGCTCGCGTCTGTTCGCGTGACCGGACTCGGCGTCGGGAGAGAGGGGGAGTCAAACGCACGTCTTGGGGGCGGAGCCAGCCTCGGTGGAGCCCTTGTAGCCGACGCCAGCCTGGCCACCCTTGGCCTTGGTGCCCTGTGAGTCGAGACGCGTCGGGGAGGGCGTGGAGGGTCAGTCTCAGCTTCCGCGATACGCTCGCGATATTCCGCGATGGCATCGTCGCGCGAACCTCGTCAGACGAGCTTCTATCCGCCGCTCGCGCCGCCCCGCGCCGGGGACGGGGCGCCGCGGAGCGCGCGTCGATCGATTCACGACGCTCGCGGTCGGCATTCGCGCCGCGGCGCCGCGGCCCGGCTCGAGCCGCGCGCGTCGAGCGCGCTTCCGGCGCGCGTCCCGCGTGGAAAATCGCGCGTCGCTCGCGTCGGGTGAACACTTACGCGCTTGGGGCCGGAAGCGTTGGCCATGATGACGGTCTGCGCGCGCTGGGAGCGGACGTTGACGCGGGGCTGGACCTTCACGCCGGCGAAGGCGGAGGTGGTGGACATAAGAGCAGCCATTGTGTTGGGTCGGGTGGGGTGCGTAACGGAGGTTTACGGGTGCAAGAATGGCGATCGTCGCGCGACGCGCGGCATTGAAGACCTCTGTAACAAAGCGCAAACGCCGCGAGTCGCGAGCCAGCTAAGCGAGTCGCGGATTCGGCTTGACCGGTGGAACCGATGAACGATTGACCGGCTCGGTCGAAATCGATCGCGCGGTCCCGAGTTCGATCGGAGCTCGAAAGGCAAATCGGGGTGGTTGGTTTCAGCCAATAGAAAGCCGTCTTGAAAATCTGGGTGCTGGACTGACGATCCAAGAAGGCGATGGTATCGAAGGGTCTGGAAGTCTTCGATACCACATCTTCGACCCCGATGTTCTGCACAGTTCCAGACGCGTCTACGCACTCGTCGGACGCGCGGCGACGGGAGCGCCGCGAAGTGCGGCGGGACGAAAGAACGCGAACGGGATTGAAACGAAGGCGGGCTCGTGCTTATCCACCGGATGGCGACAGACGCGGCCGCGCGCCGCGCGGTGCGCGTCCTCGCGCTGCTGCTCGTGGCGATCGCGACGCCTCGCGCGGCGGTCGCGTCGGACGCGACGGATCTGTACTACCCCGAGGACGGGCCCGTGCGCGCACTGGCGGACGCCGATTTCGACGCGCTCGTCGCCGAGAACGGCCGCGAGGCGTGGGTGGTGGCGTTCCACGCGGACGGATGCGTGTCGTGCGATGACATGGCCCCGCACTTCGCCAAGGCGGCGAGGACCTTGAGCGGCATCGTGCGCTTCGCGCACGTGCGCGCGGGGGAAGACTCGGACGCGAGCGCGATCGTGCGCGCCGCCGGGCTCACGAAGGTGCCCGCCATCCTGGGCTTCCCCGCGCACAAAACGGTCAACCCGTACACGGGCGCGGTGGCGAAGCAGCCGGAGGAGTACCGGAACAGCACGACGTCGTCGAAGAGGATCGCGGACTTTGCCGCCTCGCTGTTGCCGAACGACGCGGTGCGAAGAGTCGACGCGCGCGACGCGTTCCTGGCGGCGCTCGAACCCGTCGACGGCGAACGGCTGCCGGTGTCGATCCTCGTCACCTCCAAGAAGGAGACGGGCGCGCTGCACAAGTCGCTGGCGCTTCGGTTCCGGAACCGCGCGCGCTTCGTGGAGATCGCCGCGGTGGACGTCCAGGCGACGGCTCCCGAGTTAAGCGTCGCCGAGGCGGACGCGCCTGCGTTTTTCGCGTCGCGCGACGCCGACGCCGGCGACTTCGAGAGACACGAAGGCGCGATGGCCGTCGACGCTCTGCGCGAGTTCCTCGAGCGCGCGGCCGCGCCTGTTCCGGAGGACGACGCCCCGGAGGCGCGCGACCCCCGGACGGGCGATGTCGTGCGCCCGAAGCGCGCTGCGGACGACGCGAAGGGGCCCTCGGAGGAGGCGCGCGCGTCACCGTTCCCGGCGATCGACCCCGACGCGTTCGAGGCTTCCGTGCTGGCGTCGCCGATCGGGCAGCTCGTCCTGTTCACGCGGCTGGGGGACGCGAAGTGCGCGCGCGTCTCCGCCGCGGTCGGCGAGGCGCTGCGGAAGATCGCGGGGCACGTCAACGCGGGCGAGGTGAACGTGTCGGCCGCGAGCGCGGCGGCGCTCCAGGCGCGGTACGCGCCGGCGACGGTTCCGGACGCCGGGCGGTGCGCGGCGCTGGCGCTGTTTCCGCACGGGGACAAGACCGAGCTCGACCCCGAGTACTTTCCCCTGGACGACGACGTGCTTGTTTCGGAAAAAGCGACGGTGGACGTCACGGAAGACCCCGGCGAACCGTCCCGGACGCGCTCCGAACCCGGAAGGAAGATCGACCCGAAAGCGCTCTCCGCGTGGGTGCACGATCGCATCCCCGACTTCGTGGCGTCGCTCTCGTCGGCCACCGTGGAGACGTTCCTGCGCGCTTCGCCGATCACGCCCAAGCTCGTGGCGTTCCCGAAGGGCGAGAAGAAGAGCCGCGCGTTCGTCGCGCTCGCGGCCAACTTCAACGACGACTTCCTGTTCGCGTCCGTGCCCGAGTCGGACACCGCGGCGGCGGAGCAGTTCGGGGTCCAAACGCGCCCCGCGCTGCGCCTGCTGTACCTGCCCCCCGGGGAGCCGGGCGCGTCGCCGGGCGAGGAGGGCGCGCAGTACGCCGCCGCGGCGTTCCCGGCGCCGAGTCTCGCGTACGCGCCGATGCAGATGTGGGTGCGGCAGATCCAAGCGCAGGTGCTCGGCAAGGAGCTGGACGAGGCGATGGGCGGCGACGGCGCGTCTGGTGAGAAACGCGAAAAAGCGAACGTGCGTTTCGCGGACGACGCGGCGGCGTTGGACGCGGCGTGCGCGGAGACGCCGCTGTGCGCGGTGGCGTTTTTGGCGCGGCCGTCCGCCGCGGGCGACGACGACGACGCGCGCGCGGCGTTCGAGAAACAGACGCTCGCCGTCGAGACGGCCGCGGGCCTCGCGGCGTCGCTTTCGTCGCACGCGACGTTCGTGTTCGTGGACGTCGTGGCCCAGCGGACGTTCGCGTCCGCGTTCGAAGTGACCCCCTCGGACGCGCCGCGCTTCGTCGTCGCGTCCGCGCGCAAGAACCGGTTCGCGACGCACTTCGGCGCGTTCGACGCGCGGTCGCTCGCGTCGTTCCTGGAGGACGTGCTGAGCGCTCGGGCGAAGACGCGGATGGTCCAGGAGATCCCGAGTCTGGTCGACGGCGGCGAGGGCGCGTGCGAGCCCGAGGTGTTCGAGGACGTGGAGGAGGAGTTCGACCTGAGCGACATCATGAGCGAGGAGGTGGAGGGCGAGGTGAGCAAGGCGCAAGCCGCCGCGCGCGTCGAGCGCGAGCTCGCCGAGGAGGCGGCGGCGGCGGCGGCGGCCGAGGCGCGCGAGGAGGAGGCTGCCGCCGCGGCGAGGAAGAAGGCCAAGAAGAAAGCCAAGAAGAAGAAGAAGAAGAAGCAGAACGCCGAACTGTGATGCGAGCCGTGATCGTGATGAGCCGTGATGCGTCAGACGTCCGCGTCTGCGTTTTGATGAAAAAGACGTCGCCGCGCCGCGACGAGCGTCGTCTCGTCGCGTCTCGCGTCTCGACCGTACGCGACCGACGCGCGAGCGCGTCGTTCATCGCCCGCGACTGGCCGGCGTCGAGCCCGCGCGTGTCTCGCGCGTCGTCGCGCGCGACAGCAGACGCGCGTTCTCCTCGCGCAGACGCGCGTTCTCCTCGCGCAGACGCGCGAGCAACGCGTCTCTGCGCGCCTTGCTGTTCGCGGCGGACCGGCGGTTTCCCAGGATCCGGTTGTACGCCGCGGGGCGCGACTCGCGAAGCGCCGCGAGCTCGTCGTCCGCGTACGCGCGCCGGACCCGGGGCGCCTTCTCGCCCGATGACGCCTCTCGTTCGGAAGACGTCTTTCTCTTCCCGCGCGTGGCGGGCGGATCCGCGGCGCGAACGGCGCGAACGGCGCGAACGGCGCGAACGGCGGTCTGCGCGATGGACCGGCGCTCCGTCGCCGCGCCGACGTCTCTCGCGCTCGCGTTCGGCGCCGCCGCGCCGCGCCCAGGCGGCGCGTCGAGCCTCCTCCGCACGGAGGCGGGTTGAGGCTCCTTCCGCGAGCCCGTCTCTCCGGCCCCGCGCCGAGCTTTCCCGTACGGCGTCGCGGGCGGCGCGGGCGCGGGCGTGGCCGGAGAGACGGCCGCCGAGGCGAGCCGGAGGAGGCCGGGGGCGTGCGACCGGGGGCGCGCGGGCGACGAAGACACAGGCGGGGCGTTTTCGTCGGCGGCGGCGCTTCTTCGCGCGCGCGGGTCCTCCGCGGCCGGCGCGGTCGACTGTGACTCGGTCGACCGCGCCGGCGACGGGGGAGGCGCGGGAGGCGGTGCGCCGCGATGCGCCGCGAAGCGGGGGGACCGCCGGGTCCCGGACCGGGCCCGGGTTGTGCCCGAGCGCTTCACCCGTGTCAACCGCTCGGCGAGGCTCGCGAGCGCGGCGGCGCCGCCGGCGCCGCCGCTCCGCGGCGAACGCGAAAAGGCCTCCTCGTCCCGCGGCGCGCGAGGAGACGTCTCGGGGAACCGCTCGCGCGCGGAAGGCTCGGAGGGCTGGCGCGCGGAGTCGTCCTGGAACGCCGCGCGCGCGCCGGCGGTCGCCGGAGCAGGCGGGCGCGTCTTGGGGAGGAGGATCTTGGAAGGCGTCACGCGCGCCGCCGAGAGCGTCGCGCGCCACGCGCGTTGACGCACGGCTGGTGGTTCCTCCGAGTCCGAGTCGGCTCGGCAGCGCGCCACCTCGAGGAGCATCGCGTCGCCGCCGTGTTCGTAGAACGCCCTGTCCGTGGCTTGGCTGAGCGGCTCGCTGATACGGAGGGGGGCGGTGGAGGCGCGGGGGGGGAAGAAAGGGTCAGGCCCGCGGTCGCGGGCTCGGCGCTGCGGGTCGCCTGGAGGGGAACCAGGCACAGCTGTGCGTCGGGAGGGGAAAACACGCACAGGCTCGACATGATCTCATGCAGGGAGCTTTGCTCCGCGCGGTAGGCCTCCATGACGATGGATACGCACGCGCGACGGCGCGCTCGCGGCGTCGGTCGGCTCACGCGCCGCGCGCGCTCCGGTATGAGCGACCGCGGTCCGCGTTCTCGGAAAACTCTTTTTCGGGGGCGCGTCCGTTTCCGGCGCGAAAACGGGTCGGCGAACGCGCGTCGCGGCGCGCGCGCGTTTTCATCACGACTCCGTTTTCATCACAACAACAGCCACGCCCCCAGCCCCCAGAACGGCACGAACTTACACGCCGCCGGCGCGTCTTCGTCCAGCTCGTTGATCAAGTATGCCTGCCACACCGAGAACAGCGCGATGTCCACGACGAACGCCAGCGAGACGCGGTCGGAGGACATCAAGCCCCCGAGGTAGCCGAGCCTCTGGTCGAGGTCGCCGCCCGTCGCGGGGTCCGCCGCGAGCGCCCACCACACCGACAGCGCGCCGACCGCGAGCCCGGTCGCGCCGAACGCGCGCGACAAAACGCCCTTCGTTCCCGTGGTGGACTCCGCGAGGCCCTCCTCGTTCGTCGCCGCCTCCAGGTCGCGCGCGGACGGCTCCGGCGCGGCGGCGCGCGCGGCGAAGTACGGCAGCATGAGCGCGTTGGTCAGGAACATCGCCGCGGACCACACCTTGGTGGTGGGCAGGTCGCGGCCCCTTCTATCCATCAGCAGCGCCGGCAGGAGCATGAAGATGAACGCCTCCGCGAAGTTGAAGACGCCGAGCGTCACCGGGTGCACGGCAGGCGCCGCGCCCAGCAGGTCGACGCCGGCGCCGTTCAGCAGAGGCAGCACGAAGAAGAAGTCGGTGGACTCGGCCACCACCTCCGCGAGCGTCTCGGGCGCCACCGCCCACGCGGGCTCGCCGGGCAGGCCTTGCCATCCCGGAGGCGACAGCAGCAGGACGAACCAGTACGCCGCGCCCAGGGCGTACAGACCGGCGGCGGTTACGGGATCGCCCGAACGCGACGACTCCGAAGCCGCGTCGTCGCCGGCTGCGGCGACGGCCGCGTCGAGGTCACCTGCGACGCCCCCACCCGTGGACTCCCTCTTCTCGCGCTGCGCCCTGAGCTGCTTCTTGACCAGCGGCGCGACAGCGCGAATGATGGAGAACGACAGGTCCCCGAGCTTCGCGGGGGGCTCGACGACGTCCCGCGCGTACACGAGCTTCCCGGAGACTGGGTCGACGCGGTAAAACGACGCGCCGCGCGCGTTGGGGAACGGCTCGCCCTCCAGCTCGACGTACCACGTCATGCCCACGCTGATCCCGCCGCCGTCCGTGCACTCGTCCACGATGAACAGCATGTCGTCCGGGATGCCGTCGCAGGACTCCTCGAACAGCTTGCGCACCGCCGCCTTCCCCCGGAACGGCTTCGGGAAGTTGAAGTCCTCGTACAGGATGTCGTCGTCCACGAACGCCAGCGCCGCTTCGACGTCGCGGCGGTTGATGGCGTCGTACATGCCGCGCACGGTGGTCTCCGCGCTCACCTTCGCGGAGGAGGCGACACGGGGGAAGGAGAAGCGCGCGGCGGCGGTCGCGACGAGCGCGCCGCGCGATGCCGCGGGGGCGTGCCGCGCGGCGCGCGGCGCGGACGCCGAAGCGGCGCGCGATGGCCGCTTCGACGCGAGCGTCGCGGCGCGCGGGCCGCACCGCTCGCGGGAGGCGCGCGGGGCGGCGGGCGCCGCGCGCGCTGAGACTGCGGCGTGGGCAAGAGCCGACATCTCGGGGCGGAGCGGGAGGCGCCTGTCGTGTCGCGTTCGAGCGCGACGGGTGTTTGTGGACGCCTCGAAGAGGTGGACACGTTGACGCGCTTTTCGCGCCGGAGCGCCATCCGACACGTTCAAGCCTCGAATTTCACGAGCGACACGTCGACTGCCGTTCGAACGCGAAACCCCAAGTTTCTTGAGTTAATCTGCGCATTCCGAAGATCTCGTAAGAGACCCATTCTCCACCAATCACAGCGCGTCCTTCCTGCGGTTTTCGCCGAGGAGATACACCCACCGATATGCATCCAGCGAATCCGGTGTGGACGCGCGCGGTCGCCAACCTGTCCCACTCGCTCCCGCGCTGACTCTCCGGTCGGTCGCCTTGCTTCTTCGAACAGAAGTGCCACACCCCGCGTGAGCATGTCCGCCTTCGCCATCTCCGCCGCGGCGCCCGCCGTCGCGCCCGCGAAAGCTCGCGTCTCGCGAACTGGCATCAAGGCTCGTCGCGCCGCGTCCGTCCGCCGCTCGGTCCGCGCCGCGGCCACCGCGGAGGCCTCCGCCGACACCGCTGCGTCCGCTTCCGGGGTGCGTGTTTAGCTCATCTCCACCGGTTCCCACGCCGTCTCGACCCGCGTCGGTACCACGTCCCGCCGCGCGTGGATCGACCACCGCGATCGGCGCTCTTCGGGTGCTGTTTTCTCGCCTGTCGGGCCGCTTCTGCGAAACACGCGGAAGACGCGCGCGGGTCGAACGAACCGTCGACGGGACGCTCGATACGCGCCTCGTTCGCGTGAGCAACGTCGTGAAGCAATCGCGACCGCGCTTTTTCGTGCCGACCGACCAACCTCGCGGCGCACGCCGCGAGAGAGGCGACGAAACGCGCGCTGACGATCGCCACCCCTCCCTTCTCGAACACACGCCAGACCAAGAAGTTTTACTTTTGCATCGCCAACGCGGACTTCATGTTGAACGACGAAAACAACGAGCACTTCCCCGAGGTGCTCCGCGAGCGCCGCCGTTTCTACCGCGAGACCTCGAAGGAACAGGACTTCTGGGTGGTGCCCAACCCCTCGTTCCTGGACGCGATGCCCGACGTCGCGAAGAAGGTGCGTCAGCCATGCGTCGCCGTCGTCACCACTGACAAGGTGTGGAACGACTTCATCAAGCTGCGCCTGGACCGGGTGTACAAGGGCGCGATCGAGGGCAACGCGGAGGAGTGCCTCGCGTCGAAGTCGCTGATTGCCGCGGACGCGTTCGCCGCGCCCGATCCGGCGAAGTGGACCGCGCCGTACAACAAGTACGCCCCGGGGTGGTGGGAGGCGTTTTACCCCGGCAACGAAAACGCGTGAAAAAGCCGTCTGCTTCGCGGCGCGCGGGACGTCTCGGGAGGCGGGCGGGCTGTCGTGAATATCAAAAACAGATTCGTTTACACGCGCGCGACACGCGTATTACGGTCTATCACAAACGACGCGCGCGCGTGGCGATCGTCTCGCGCCGTGCCGTTCGCGCCGCGCGTCGAATCACTTGACGATCCTGTGTTGTCCCCACATGCCGACGGCGACTGCGCCGAGCCACGACACGAGCGCCGCCGTGGGCCTGGCGGCCGCGCTGACGATGGCCGGCCCGGGACACAAGCCCGCGAGCCCCCAGCCCGCGCCGAACAGCAAGCCGCCGGTGATGAGTTTCTTGTCCACGGTCTTGTTGTTGGGGATGGAAAACTTCCGCTCGCACGCGGGCTTGGGCTTCTTGGCAGCGAGAGCGAAGCCCGGGATGGCCACCGCCATCGCGCCGCCCATCACGAGCATGAGCGACGGGTCGAACGAGGTGGCGGTCGCGGATAAGAACCCTGACACCTTCGCGGCTCTGCGCATGCCGGAGACAGTCAAGCCCACGCCGAACACCAGGCCCGCCAGCGCCTCGGCGACCAGAGACAGCGTCTTGTGCGCCGCGGTGGTCTCGTCGTCGTTTTTCTTGGCGAGCGCTTTGCTCGCGGCGCCGATGCCCAGAAACGCCGCGGCGGACGCGGCGACGATCCCCGCGTACTTGGTCATAACGTCCGCCGCGGGGGTCACGAGGTCGTTCAGAGCCGAATGCGCAGAGTTGACGCCCAGCGCGGCGTTGGTGTCGAAAAGGGTCGCCGCCGCCGCGCCCGCCGCCATGAACGTCGCCGTGTACGCCATCGAGCGCACAGAGAAGCGCGAGTTGCCGCAGATGCCGTGGCCGGACGTGCACCCGTTGCCCATTCCCGTGCCCGCGCCGACGAGGAGACCGGCGGCGATGACGCGCGCCATGCCGGGGAGGGGCTCAGAGACTTGCGCGGGGTCCCAAGCCGCGTCGAGCATGCCGGACGCGACGAGCCCACCGAGGAACGCGAAGCGCCAAGGCGACAAATCGCCCTCTGTGAGGGTGCCCTTGAACGACCCCGAGATTCCGAGGACGCGGCCGCTGAGCAGGAGCTTGCCGACAGTGGCGACGCCGAGGATGGCGCCGCCGGTCAGGGCGTGCACGGGCTGGAACTGGAGGTTGATGGACATCGTGAGGGGTGTCTTCGCGCGGCGAAGTGGCGGCGAAGCGCGCGGAAAACGCGTTTATTGTTCGTGTGACACCGAAATGTGTCATTTAACGCCAATCGTAATGTTTCAGGGGAGACTAAATGCCCCTATGCCCTCTCATCTGTCCCTGTCAGCATGCAGATGCTGACAGGCACTTTTAGAAACGGAGATTACAGAAAACTGGAACCAAACGGTTAAAAAATCGGCGGGCGTTTCGTGCGTCGAGTCGCGTTGACTCTCGTGGTTACGCCGCGCGCGACACCACACCACGCACGCGCGCGCGACGATGTCGCTCGACGTGCGTCTCCCGCCTCCGAGCGAGGCGACCGGGAGTGGCGGCGGCACGCGCGCGCGCGATGCAACCCGCGCCTCCGGGGCGGCCTCGGCGTCGCGGAGCCGGAGTTCCGGAGATGTGCCCAGGGGAACCGCGCGTTCTCCGCTCGCCGACGTCGCCACCGCCAAGAGCGCCACCGCGCGGAGCGCCACCGGGGCGGCGTCCACGAAAGCTTCGGCCCACACGAGAGCTTCTTCCGGCGGTACCAGGCGCGTCGCCGGCACGAGCGCCGCCAAGAGCTCGGCGGTTCGGCGACCTCTCCCCGCGGTGCCCGGCGGCGACGACGCCGCGCCCTCCAAGCTCGGCGCGGTGGTGCAGATGCCCGAGAAGTTCTGCGCGTGTTGCCGCGGGCCGCACCGCCGCGGCTCCGCCCCCCTGGCGCCGCTCAGCGTGACGCAGCGCGCGCGCGCGAAGCGCGAGGCGGGTCCGCCCTCTGAGTTCGCGCGCCTCTACTCGAAGAGCGCCTTGCCCGCGGAGAAGAACAGCGGCTCGTTCGGCGGCGCCGAGAGCATCCGGTGGCGCGAACAGGGTTGGCCCGAAGTCGCGTTCGACGTCGCGCGATGGCTTCCGGTGTTCGTGGAAGGCGCGCGCGTGACCGCCGAGCCGCAGCGCATGATCGCGGTGGAGGGCACGAAACAGATCCTGCGAGCGACGCGGAGTGATCTCATCCTGCCGCTCGTGCCCTCGCTGGTGCCCCCCCTGCGCGCGGCGCTCAACACGTGCGACCCGAGCGCGGTGGCGGCGGCGCTGGAGATGGTCAAGGCGCTCATCACCGAGCACGAGGACGCGGCGGACGCGCTCATCGACTGCGACGGATTCCGAAGGCTGCTGCCGGTTCCCAACACCATGGCCACCTGCGCGGAGCTCGTGCGGATAGGCTACGAGAAGAAGATCGTGGGCGGCGAGCGCCGACGGCTGGACCTGATCATCGACGAGGCGCTGCGCCTGATGGCGCGCACCGGCGGCGCGCGCGGGTTGCGGCTCATCAAGAGCTACATCCCGACGTTCGACCCGGAGAAGCCGCGGACGGAAGGAGGGGGGAAGTGGGAACGGAGGAAGGTCCGGTAGGACGATGCGCGGTCGCGGTAGGCGGCGCGAACGATGTACGCGCGCGCGTCGATCCGACGCGAACGACGGACACCTTTTCGCAGCGAAAACGTGATCAAACGTCGAAAGACGTTTTGCCGCTTGCTGTGAGCGCGTGATTAGTCCGAGTTTTACGTCACCGTGGTCACTCGAGACAGCTACGGTCTACCTTTTTTTTTGTAACCTCTTTTACTCAGACCGCGCGCGGTCACTCGCCATGGCGTCGGAGACGACTCCCATGACGTCTGCCGCCCCCGGCGGCGGGGTTCCCCTCCCGAAGCGCAACGTTTCGTGGTGGTTGCTCGCGTTTCTCATCCTGGGCGAGATCGCGGGCCAGGGCGTTTTCGCGTTGCCGCTGCACCTCGGCAGACTCGGGTGGGTGCTCGGCACCGCGACGTGCTTCCTGACGCTCGGCATCAACTACTTCTCGCTGCGCATGATGTACGCCGTGCACGTGCGTTACCCCGAGCTTCGGAGCCAGGCGAACGCGGCGGAGAAGCTTTTCGGGGGCTCGGGCGCGATTCTGGTACGCGTGGTGGTGCATCTGTACCTCTTCACCATCCTCGCCGCGTACCTGAATTCGCTCGGAAGGACCATCATGAACGAGCTGTACGAGACGCGGGTGTGCCTCCCAGTCGCGACCGCGGCGGCGCTGGTCGTGGTGCTGCCGTTCGCACAGCTCAGGAGCTACGGGGACATCACCGCCATCTCGCTGCTCTCCTTCGCCGCGGTCGTCGCGTGCATTACGCTCATCATGTCCGAGAGCTCGCACGTCCCGGTGCCGGCGAGCGCGTCGTGGTCGGTGTGGCCGCCGCTGGGCCTGACCGACTCGCTCACGTCCGTGGGCGGCTTCTTCTTCGCGTCGGGCGGCGGGCAGTGCGCGTTCTTCGAGTACCTCACCGAGCTCGAAAGACCCGCGGACTACCCGCGGACGTTAACGCTGACCACGCCGATTCTGTTCGGACTGTACTACGGCACGGCGGCGATCATGTACGCGCGCTTCGGCGACGCCGCGCCCGGGTTCCTGCTGGACGTCCTGCCGTTCAACGCCTCGCGCCTGCTCGGGAACGCGCTCTTCTTCTTCCACATCATCGTGTCGTTCACCATCCTGAACACCGCGCTGCTCCGCGCGTACGCCAGCCACAGCGTGACGGACCGCTCGTTCGCCGCCAAGCGCGAGTGGGGGATCATGTCGCTCTGCGTGCTGGGCCTGGCGTACGCGCTGACGAACACCGTGAGCGTCTTCGAGGACATGACCGCCGCGCTGGGCGCGCTGTTCGTGGCCACCACCGTGCTGTTGATCCCGCCGGCGTACCTGCTGCGCGCGTCGGCGCTGAGCGCCGACGGGGACGCGGAGGCGGGGTCGCCGCCCAAGTTCGGGACGGGCGAGGTGATCACCGTCAAGAAGGGCGACGCCCCCGTGGAGAAGCGGGCGTTCCGGTCACCGCTCAAGAAGACCAAGCCGGAGATGACGGACCCCTCGACGCCGTACGGAAGCGTCGCGGAGGACGGGTTGGAACGCGTCGGCGGCGCGGTGAGCGCGCCGCTTCGCGCGTTCCTCTTCGTCGCCATCGCATTCGCGATCGTCGCCGTGCCGCTCCTCACCTGGGGCGCGTCCGCGCGGCTGATGCAGGACGCGCGGGACGTCGCGCCGCCGTTCTCGTGCGGGCCGTGCGTCACGCGCGAGTGCGCGGCGAGCGAGGACGCGCGCGCCACCTTCGCGGCGCCAACCTCCGCCGCCGCGGCGCGGTTTCCGGAGCGGTTCCACTCGGCGCCCGTGTACCCGGGCGCGCCGGACACCACGGCCACCCTGGACGTGCCGGTGGACGCGGACGGGTTCCCGGCGACGGACGGCTTAGAGGCTGCGGACCCAAACCTGCACTGGGCGGGGCAGAGGGCGGCGGACAACTCGCAGTACGTCGACGCGCTGGTGGACCCCGTCGACGAGAAGACTTTTTAGCGGCGCCCGACGCGCGATCATTTTTATTTTATTAGGCCAGCCAGACAAGGTTACAAGTAGTGGTTTCGGCATCTTCCACATATGAGTATTCAGTCACACACTACTTGTAAAAGTCTCGTTCGGCGCGACGCGACACCCCGACGCGGGTCGTGGCTTTTTCTCCCTCCTCTCTTCTTCGCCCGCTCGCGCCCGCGCAGGCGCGCCCGCACGGCGGAGACGGCGCGATGGCGGAGCCCGAGACGCTCAATGAGACGCTCAAGCGCAAGGCGGCGGTTGTGGTGAACGCCACGCCCGCGGGCGGGGGTATGGAGGAGGGCCCCTTCGTGTGCAACCTGCCGAGTCGCCCCGACGGGATGCCGCCCGAGGGGACGGAGTGGCGGGCGTGGCGCAAGAACGTGGAGTTCCGCGGCCACCACCTGGTGCTCCGCGGCCGGACGCGGGGGGTGGATTACGTGGGGAACAACTTCGCGAGCGCGGGAACGCCGGCGGCGAACGCGTGCTCGTACTTCGTCGCGCGCCTGCGTCGCGTCAGCGCGTCAGGGAAAAAAGCCGCCGCCGCCGCCGATGCGGACGAGAGCGACCCGGAGTACGAGCTGGACGTGACGCCGGTGGGGGGCGGCGGGATCGTGGACCTGCAGACGCGTTGTCACGCGCAGCAGTACGACGCACCCGCGTGGGACGGTGCGGAGGACATGAACGACCCGAGCGTGCGCGCCAAGTACAACGACCGGCTCCTCCGCGCCTTCTCCAGCTCGAAGCGCCAGAGGAAAGTCGCGCGCATCCAAGCGGAGAGGAGGGTGGATGCGTCGTCGCTGGCGGCGCCGGACGCGATGCGCGCCAACCTCGTGGCGGCCACCGCGGGCGAGCTGGACGCGCGCGCGCTGGCGGAACTCGCGGGCGCGCGTAGGAACATCCCGGCGCACGACCCGAACGCCACCAACCCCCACGACGCGTACCCACTGCGTCGGTTCCCGCTGTACGCCCTCGCAGAGCGCTCGCGGTGGAAAGACCTCCTGGCGGCGGCGAAGAAGCCGTCGCGGCTGGAGTCTCTACGCGCGAACGGCGACGTGGACAGCTTCGTGCTGGACCTGGTGCCGAGGCTCGAGAGTATCGGCACCGTGTTGGACGCGGCGTCCGATGCGGCGTCGCAGAAAGAAGCCGCCAAGGCTCTGGCGTTCCTGGACGCGCTCCTGGCGTTCCGGTCGCACAAGGGCGTGGTGGTCGAGCGGCGGCCGAAGAAGCGCGACGCCGACGCCGACGCCGCCTCCGGCGCCGAGAAAAGCGATGCCTTCGCGCCTTTGAGCTGGACGCACGAGACCAAGGTGGACGCGATCACGCAGCGAGCGTACATCGACGCGTTCATGGAGCAGAGCCGATCGGACGTGCCGGACCTGGCCAGCGCGCCAAGCGAGCCGCGTCGGTTCGCGCGCCCGAAGGCGAGCTCGGATCTGGTCACGCTGCACTGCATCCTTATGACGGCGCGCGTCTCCGGCTGGACGGTGGACGTCAGCGCGCTGGCGAAGCGGCTGAAGATGTCCGTCAAGGACATGACGCCGCTGTGCCGGGAGCTGGGCCTGACGATGGGGCGCGCGCCGGGGAAGAAAGCCGACGGGGGCGGCGCCACCACCGCGACGCTCAAGCTGGACGGCGAGAAGCGGCTGCGTGATTTCCTGCCGGAGATCAAGAAACGACCGCAGGCGGCGAAGAAGCGAGAGTAAGCGCGGAGGCGGGTTTCGTAGACGCGTGACCCGTGAATCTTTGGTTCGTTTTGGCCCGACTCTTGTCTAGGCAAAATTCGCCTTCTGTCCGTTTGCGAAAAACCTCGACTCCGAGATGGCGCGTGCCGTGTTCGTCATCACACCGCGTCGCGTGACCGGGGGCCGCACAGCGTCGTTAGCGCCCCGGGGCTCGCGTCGGGCTGGCGCGCGGAAGCCTTCGCTCAGGAGCTCCGGCGTTCGGGAGCTGAAGGGCGACGATGTCGAACTCGGGCGACATCCTGCTACGCGGAGGCGCGCTGCTGAAGAAGTACCAGCACTACCTCCCGGACGAGGAGATGGCGCCTCTCGGCCCGAAGGGCGAGAAGGCGGACCAGTACGCGTCTCTGCTCTACTCTCTGAAGCATAACCTACGCGATATCCAGGAGAAAGCCGAGTCCATCAAGGAGGAGACCAACCGCGCGGCGCTCGCGACGGCGAACGCGGAGATCCGCCGTTCGAAAAACTTTCTGCGCGGCGAGCTGCCCAAGCTGCGCAAGTTCGCGGCGAAGGGCGCGAAGAAGCTCACGGAGCAGGAGCGCGCGAACCGCGAGGACGACATGAACGACTTCGAGTACCAGATCGAGTGCGTTCCGGACGGTGTGACGCGAAACGTGCCTCCGCCGCCGCCAAGGACGACGCTCGGCGCCGGCGCGAGCGGAAGCGGCGCGAGAGGCGCGCGAAACAAAAAAGGCGTCTCGATTGACGAAGCCGCGATTAGCGCGGCGATGGACGGCGCGACGGACATGTCACACACGGACGAGAGCCGCGCGTTCCGGCAGGAGTTCGAGGACACGAAGAAGAAGCAGGATAAGGGCCTCGACGAGATTTCCAAGGGTCTGCGCGTTTTGCGCAACCTAGGGGGGGAGATGGACGACGAGGTGAAGCGGCAGGCGCCGGTGATGGACGCCATCGAGAACAAGATGGACTCCACTTCCTCCGAGCTGCGCACGGCGAACGGCAAGCTCAAGAAAGTGATCACGCAGATGCGGAGCACGCGGCACTTCTGCATAGACGTCATCCTGATCTTTATCGTCCTGGGCATAGCGCTGTACCTGTACAACCAGTTCGGGTGAAGGCACAGAAGAAGAAGAGGGTCTTTCGCGCTCGAAGACGCGTTTTCGTTTCGTTTTAAGGCGTAGACCATGTACAAAGCCTCGAGCGTCTTTCTCCGTCGCACACACGCGGACGAAGTCAGTCGACGCCGGAAGACGCCGGCGTCGATTCGTTCGTCGACTTAATCGAGCTGCTCGACCGGTTTCGAGGGCATCACCTTGGTTTTGACGGCGGCGACGTAAGGCTCGGCGAACGCCGCGGCTTTCGCGACGTACGGCGCGGCGACGTCGGCGGCTTTGGCGGCGGCGGGGGCCGCGCGCTCGAGCACCGCCACAACCGCCGGGTACTTGAGCACGGTTTCGTACGCCGACTTGACCTTCTCGAAGAGCTGCGCGTTATCCATCTGCGCGCGCGCCTCGGCGATCGCCGCGGTCACGGCGCCGGTCAACTTCTCGGGCAGCGCCACCGCCTTGGCGCGCAGCAGCGCGAGCGTCTGCTCGATCTTGGCGAAGTACGCCTCGCGCGTCGCCTTGAGCTCCTCGAGCTTCTCCGGCGTCAGCGCCAGCGCGGACTTGGCGTACGCCACGGGCGCGGAGGGCGCGATTTTGTCCGCCCAAATGGACTGGAGCAGGGTCACGGCGGTGTCCACCTGATCGGTGCGGCGAAGAGGACGGGCGCGAGGCGAGCCGTCAGCGCGCGGCGTCGCGTGAGCGCCGGGAAAGAAAAAACGACGGAAGGCCCTTCGCCGCGAAAACTGAAAAAGGTTCTTTTGTGAAATATCGCGCCCGTCGCGAGCAGCGTCGCGGGAGAAAAAATCGCCGGTGGTTCGTTCCGACGCGGGCGCTCGGGCGTGGGCGCACCTTGGCGTCGACGGTGGTCATGTACGCGGGGTACTTCTCCTGGACCTTGGACACCACGGGGGTGCCGTAGGCCTTGATCAGGTCCTCGATCTTGGTCAGGGAGCCCTGTGGTGGGGCGAAGGAAGAAAAAAGAAGGACGCGACGTCAACATCTCGCGGGAAAACGACAGGCACTCCGCGCCAGGGAGGGGGGACGCGGCGGCCGCGGGAGGAGCGCGCGCGCGGCGCTTCCGCGGCGAGCCACGCGCGCGGTTCCTCGTGACACGCCAGATCGCGAGCGTCTGCGGGAAAACCCGGGACGCGATCGCGGTCTGCGGCGCGTGGAGGCGCGTCGCGCGACGGACCTTGAGGGCGTTCGTTTCCTTGGCGGAGGAGTAGTACCCGCACGCCTTGGAGAACACCTTGGTGCCAGTGACGAACTCCACGGAGTTCGCGGCGGCGGTCTCGACGAACGCGAGGCGCTTGAGATCGGTGGAGGGGGCGACGGCGGCCATGGCGACGTGCGTGCGGTCGGAGGCGACGCGCGGAGTGCGGCACGCGGGGGGGATGGAGCCGCGAACGCGTACGAAAAAAACGAGGCGTCCTCGAAACGTCGTGTTTGCGAAACGAGCGTCGGCCTTTACGCCAGATCAGACGGAAAATCCACGTGGCGGACGACGCGCGCTATGGGATTTTAGTATCTGAAAAATGAAAATATGAAATTAATTAGGCGGCGAATGCTTCGCTTCGAAAAAAAACGACCGCGTGAAAAGCTGAAAACCGCGCCGCAGTCGCGGATGCGCGTCTCCGCGGTGCTCCAGGCGGCTCGGCTGGTCCGCAACCACTCGTCGTTCGCGCCCGGGCTGGAGCCCGTCTTGAAGGCGCTCGCGGCGCGTATGCCCTCGACGGATACCATCACTCCCGGCCGCCTCGCGAAGACGGGTGGCCGGAGTGAGCACTTCGAGCTCAGGTTCGGCGCCGCGGGACCGCACTTGCACGGGTACAAACTGCTGGCGAGAAAAGGAAAGAGCTCGCAGGAGGTGTTCGTGAACACCAAGCTGGGTCGGGGGGAGATGGAGGCGCACGTCGCGGGAGCGATCGAGAAGGTGCACGGATGAGACGTGAGGGAGAGAGGGTATTCGTAGGCGACATAGCATTAACGCGTTGAAGTAGCAGAACCGTCGATAGCCGGAACCTCGTAATCAGCCATGCTCTCGCCGACAGGCCGAGCGCCGAGCCGCCGACCCTCAGTTCAAAGTGGGCACTCGAAGTCCAGACTCCGTCGGTTGTTTTTTGAACGAACCGAGAGAGATCGCCTCGCGCGGCGGCACGGGAGCCGCGCCGGGTGAGCCGATCGACCGCAGTTTCGCGCAGCCGCCACCGCGATGGCGCCCATCATGAACGACGACGACAGCGACGACGATCTGCCTCTGGTGGCCCGCCCCAGACCCGCGAGCGCGGCGAAGAAGCCCTCTCGCGAATCCTCCTCGAGCGAGGAGCCGGAGTGGATGAAGACGTTCAAGTCCCCCGTGCAGAAGATCGTGGACGATCTGAGCGAGAGCGACGACGACGACGCGGCGTTCCACGCGGCGATGACCGGTCGGTCGCCCGGGGCCAAGTTCGAGATGGGAAGCACGCCCGCCAAGGTGGTCAAGTCCCCGCCGGCGGGGGATGCGAAAGAAGAAGAAGAAGACGACGACGACGACGGCGACGTCGAGATCGAGGAGGTCGACGACGCGCCGCGGGGTGCGGAAAAGTCTGTGCCGGAGGGTCCCTCCGAGCCGTCCGCAACCGACACTGGCACTCGTATGTCCGATCCGAGCGGTTCCGCGCCCGCCGCCCCCGCCCCGAAGGGCCCGCCCCCCGCCGGGACGAGCGCGCCCGCGCGCGTCGGCGAGCTGCCGCTCCTCGTCCCCGCGGCGCTGAACCGCTCGAAGGTGTTCTTTGAGTGCGAGGGCACGGGCGAGGCGGTGGATCTGGAGGGTGACGTGGGCGTCGTCGGGCGCCTGCTGACGGAGTCTGCGAGCGTGCAGATGGACCTCAAGGGCGTGGTGTACGACGCGCGGATCTTGCCGACGCCGACGTCCGTGGTGATCTTGGCGGTGAACGCGACGGAGGCGAAGGTGGAGAGCGTGTCCAACGACTTTGTGCAGCTGCGCGCGGACGCGAGCGCGAACAACATGGGCGGCGCCACCCTAGACGGGTACCTCGGCGCGGACAGCGACGATGAGGCCGAGCGCGGCGTCGTCGGGGGCGCGGCCTCCGCGGCGGTGCGCGCCATGGGCGACGTGAGCGACGACGAGGACGGCGGCAAGCGCAAGCGAGGGGGCGGCGGCGGCGGCGGCGGAAAGGCGCGCAAGCTCACCGCGGACGGCAGGAGCGCGTCCAGGGGGGGGGTCAAGGCCAAGCCGAAGAAGAAACCGAAGAAACGACCGAAGAAGAAGTGATGGTGCCCTGACGGAGACGAATGGGGTATTCGTTCACTCGGTCGGTCGGGTGGCGCGCGCGAGGGCGCGAAGGCGTGAGAGTGCGTGACAAAAAATTCGTAAACAACTTGAAACCTCGTCTTCTCGAGAAACGGCCAAGGCAGATCGTTGACAGCGAAAGAAGTTGAGACAGTCGTCGTCACGGAAACGCCGGAAAAGCACAATATCTTATCATCACCATCGTGAAGCACACACACTAACACGCGCGTGCATCTCACGTTTCGCCTCCTCCTTCCCCATAAAACACATCTGACCTGTACACCATGGACGCTCAGACCACCCTCAAGATCTGCGGAGTCGCTAACGTGCGTCATCGACCCGCTCTCCTGACTTCATCTCGCAAGATGACGCGACTTTTCAGCGGCGATTACACGTCAGACGCGATCGCCCGTCTGACGCTCTCTACCCGTCTCCTGATGATCTCTGCAGGGCGTTTACGCCGCCCAGATGCTCGCCGCTCCCAAGTGGGCGAACGACTTCTACTACAAGGAGCACCACAAGTCCAGCCACGAGGCCAAGAACTGGCAGAGCTGGTGCGTCGCCCGTCCGGTTCCAATCACAGATATGCATAACGTTATGAATATGCCCCTGCCCGAAAAGCGAAAAGCGAAAAGTAACAACGGAAATTTCTCACCCGTCCTCCCCTCCTCCGCAGGTTCGGCCTCTGCTGCGCGGGTATGGCTACTGCCCAGATCCTCGCCTCTGAGGAATCCGCCCCCAACAAAGCCGTCCTCGGAGCCACCGCCGCCATGAACCTCGCCGCGCCGCTCATGATGCTCAAGCAGAAGGCTGATTTCAAGCCCGAGCAGCTCGCCATGAACGGCGCGTTCGTCGCCGGTCTCGGCGCCCTCGCCGTCAAGGCATACAAGGACAGCAAGTGAGCGTATCGCGGTACACGCGAGGTGATACAATCACCGCACGAAGCCTCAGATTCCTTCATGGCGTCATTCGTTCGCTGCTTCAGCGACGACTTGGACGTCGGTTCCGCGTCGAATCAGAGCCCTGTCTGAAAGACGTCGCCGGCGCGACGGACGAGTTGCAATCAAACGCGAACGATGATATGACATCAACATCGATCACGCCGGCGCCTCAGCGGGCGCATCGTCCCCGTCCTCATCCGTATCGTCTGCACGTAGCTCCCTCAGCTCCTTCTCCCGCGCCAGACGCCGGGCCTCCCTCTCCTCCTCCCGGATCTCGTCCGAGACCTCGTCGAGCAATTTCCCCATCTTCTTACCGTCGAACAGCACCGAGCAAGGCGCCGCGAAGCCCACCAGCCGCGTCAGCAACATCACCTTATCGACCTTGTGCTTGTGATTGTCCCGAGTCTGTAAGTACTTCATCCCCGCGAAGGCGACGGCGCCCGGGGGGCCCGCGACGCTGAGTGTCCCGGCGCCCAGCTCGCAAATGAAAGCCATGTTCCCGACCACCAAGAACACCGGGCTCATGACCGGAAGGACGATGAAGCAGCAGACAAGCATTTCGCCGAAGCTTCCGCCCTCGTCGGGTCCCCGGATGATGTTGTTCACCATGTTCCCCACTACCTCCATCGCCGACTTGACGGACCTCTTGACCACGCCCCGCATCTTCTTCCTGCGGAGCGCGCCGACGGCGCTGCACACAAGCACCGCGTCGACGGCTCCGACGCAGACCTTGCCGGTACCTCGTAGGACGGCGCCGGTGAGGCCTACGATGGTCTTCGCGGCGTCTTTCACCGGGCGCGTCATCGTCCTTCGGCGGTAATCTATGCCGGCTGTCACTTGAGGAGGTGCGAAGTCAACGTGCGCGTGCCTTGTAGTTTCGTCCGGTTCACTTTCGACGTTTCGGCGTTGACTCGGATTGCGTGTTTCTAGACACTTCGATCGAGGCCGTGTCCTTACAGGTGCACAACACGACGCACAGTCACGCACGAACATACCATGATCGTCTCCGCCGCGTGCATCGTTCCAAACGCCCGCGTCTCTGCCCGAGGCGTGCCGCGAGGCGCGCCGCGCCGCGCCGCGCCGTCCTCGCCCGAAACCGTTTCGGCACGTCCGCAGATCGTCGCCACGTGTCGTCTTCCTCGAGCGGCGTCCCGCGACGCGCGACGCGCGACGGTCCGCCCGGCGTCCCGCGGGGATGTCATCGCGCCGTCCGTGTCCATCTCCGCGTCGAACCACGACGGGACGGCGCTCCGCGACGACCCGACGCACCAGGCGCACTCCGCGTCGCGAGCTCCGCGCGTGGCCTCGAAGGATCCGCCGTCGCTCTCAGCCGCACCGTTCGCCGGCGCGGCGCGCGGCGCAGTCGCCGCCGCCGCCAGCCTGCTCGTGAGCCTGTCCGCGCTCGAGCCCGCGGGCGCGGTCGGCACGCTCGCCCCTCCGGCGGGCACGCGCACCACGCTCGACTCCGAGGAGACGGCGACGGTGTCTCTGTTCAAGAAGAACACGCCTTCCGTGGCGTTCATCACCAACAAGCAGCTCCGGCGCGCCTCGCCGTACGCGCTGGACGCGACTGAGATTCCGATCGGCGCCGGATCCGGGTTCGTGTGGGACGACGAAGGGCACGTCGTGACCAACTTCCACGTCGTGCGCGGCGCCGACGAGGTGGCGGTGAAATTCCAGGCGGACCCGAAGGAGCGCGCCGCGAAAGTGCTGGGGTGGGACGAGGACAAGGATATCGCGGTGCTGGAGGTTTCCGAGCTCAAAGGCCGACTTCGCCCGTTGCCGCTCGGGCGCTCGAGCACCATAGAGGTGGGGCAGAAGGTGTTCGCGATCGGCAACCCGTTCGGCCTGGACCACACGCTCACCACGGGCGTGGTCTCCGGCGTGGGGCGCGAGATCGCCAGCGCCGCCACCGGCCGCCCCATCGCGGGCGTCATCCAGACGGACGCCGCCATCAACCCCGGCAACTCGGGCGGCCCG
>MDSV01102710.1_pt1 | contig 23329 bp, 23 predicted proteins | sample 810851 | NCBI WGS metagenome assembly MDSV01 (sample SAMN05326640, study PRJNA326480) | marine metagenome | isolation source: seawater | place: Atlantic Ocean: North East | collected 2012 | reverse complement strand
GGTGTGGAAGTGCGGTAACGCATGTAGCTGACCAGTACTAATAGCTCAATCGGCTTGATTTATGCACTGAAAAAAATTTTGATATTATAATTAAACTGAGCCCTCTGTTTTATCTCAAAAACAGGGGGTTTTTTTTTATTTTTAAAGTTGACCGTTCAAAAAATGAACGTTATGATGTTCAAAAATTGAACATATGTCAGATAACCAAGACCATTTTGAAATACTTAGAAAAATAAAAAAGAAACCTCAATCTTCACAGAGAGAGTTGGCACATGAATTAGGTTTCAGTGTAGGTAAGCTTAACTATTGTCTTAAAGAGTTGCAAAAAAAAGGTCTCATAAAAATTGAAAATTTCAAAAAAAATCCTAACAAAATCAATTATTTATACGTTCTCACTCCTGAAGGCTTAGCCCAAAAAACAAAATTAACCATTAATTTTATGAAAAGAAAAATGAAAGAATATGATGAACTAAAAAAAGAGATCGAGGAGTAATAAAATGTGGATTGTAGCAAAAATGAAAAAAAATCAAATAAGCATACTTAAAGACTCCATAAAAAAGAAACTTGGCTCAGAAACAGAAGTATATGTTCCAAAAATTGAAATTTCTCAAATGATCAAAGGCAAGTTGTTAAATAAAAAAAGTAAACTTTTATTAGGCGACTATTTTTTTATTAAAAATAATAAATTTGAAAACTCAAAGATTTTGGAAACTGTAAAATATTTAAAAGGTTTGCACTCAATTATACCTTTCGCAATTAGTTCTCAGAAAGAAATAATAGATTTTATTAGTAAATGTAAAAAGAATGAAAATAAATCTGGGTTTGTATCTCAAGGTTTCTTCAATTTAATTATAAATAAAAAAATAAAATTTTATTCTGGACCTTTGACAAGTTTTATTTGTGAATTAATTGAAGTAGAAAAAAACAAAATTAAAGTATTGGTTAATAATTATATGATTACTGTAAACTCAGAAAATAAACTATTATTTTAACCAATTAAAAATATGTATGTAAATAGGGTTAAAGAAAGCTTACTTTGCCTTGTGCGGAGCTATTTCTAAATTTAAAAAAGGTTATAAATGAATAAAGGACAAAGACTTCTTAAACTAGCAAAAAAAATGATACCTGGCGGAAATCAACTATTATCAAAAAGAAGTGAGATGTTTTTACCAGGACTCTGGCCAGCTTATTATAAAAAGGCTGTAGGTTGTAAAATTTGGGATATGGATAATAAACAGTATTATGACTTTGCTGGAATGGGTGTCACCTGCTGTACTTTAGGCTACGGAAATAAATTGTTAAATAAAAAAATTATAGCTTCTTTAAAAAAAGGAAATATGGCGACTTTAAATGCTTATGAGGAAGTAGATCTAGCAAAAGAATTTTTAAAAATTCACAAATGGGCAAATATGGCGAAGTTTTGTAAATCTGGAGGAGAAGCATCACTTGTCTCTATTCGAATTGCCAGGGCTTTTTCAAAAAAACAGAATATTGCTTTTTGTGGTTATCATGGATGGCATGATTGGTATTTAGGTACGAACCTTAAAAATAAGAAAAATTTGAATAATCAACATTTGTCTGGTTTAAAGACTGTCGGAGTATCAAGTTTGTATAAAGATACGATAAAACCATTTTATTATAATGATATAAATTCGCTTAAAAAGCTTTTTAAAAATAAAAATCACAACATTGGTATAATTATAATGGAGCCCATGCGCAGCATTAAACCTGATAAGGATTTTTTGAAAAAAGTGCGCACTATTGCGAATAAGAATAATGCTGTGTTAATTTTTGATGAGATTACTTCAGGATTTAAAGATAACTTTGGAGGGATACATTTAAAATTTGGAGTAAATCCGGACATTGCAATATTTGGTAAGTCCATTGCTAATGGATATCCAATTTCAGTAATTATAGGTAAGAAAAAAATTATGAACTCTTCACAGGATACATTTATAAGCTCCACCATGTGGACTGATAGACTAGGTTTTGTTGCTGCTTTAGAGACATTAAGAATATTAAAAAAAGAATCTATCAACAAAAAAATTTCAAATTTAGGAGTCAAAATAAAAACTGGTTGGAAAAAATTAGCCAAAAAAAATAATTTGGATATAGATATTATGGGACTAAACAGTGTTCCTAGTTTTAAATTCAATTATTCAAAACGAGTAAACTTAATCATGTCAACTTTTTTTACTCAAGAAATGCTTAATTATGGTTATTTAGCTAGTACAACTGTGTCCACAAGCAATTCACATAATGAAGAAATAGTTAATAAATATTTAAAAAAAGTAGATAAAGTTTTTTATAAAACTGAAAAGTTTTTAAAAACTAAAAATTTTCCTCTAAAAGGTGAAGTTAAACACGACGGTTATTACAAAATTAAAAATTAGACAATTCGTGAAAAAAAAAAACTTTATTTTCTTCAAAAAAATTTTTGATGAAATCAAACTTGGCAACATTCCAAAAATAGATATGCACAACCATACTAATTGGACTGACGGCAAGGATTCTATTAAAAAAATGTATAAGTCTGCACAAAAAAAAAAGTTAGATTATTTTTTGTTTAGCGAACATTCAAGAGCATCCTCAAAAGAATGGTTCCCAAAATTTGCTAAAGAAATAAGAAGTTTAAAAAAAAATAAGACCAATTTTTTTGTTGGAACCGAGGTTAAAATAAAAAATTATAAAGGTGATTTAGATTTAGATAAAACAGTGAAAAAAAAATGTGATTTTATAATGGCAAGTGTTCATAGGTTCCCAGGTGAAACTGGAAATATTAAAAAAAACAAAATTACATTGTCAAAAAAAAAAGCATTAGAAATTGAATTCAGTCTAATGAAATCAGCTATTATTAAAAATAAAGAATTTGATATACTAGGACATCCTTTCGGTATGAGCTTGAAAAGATTTAAGGCAAAACCAAAGATTATTAATTTTGAAAAAATAATTAAGTTATGCAAAAAATATAAAAAAGCTTTTGAAATAAATTATTCATATCATAAAAACCCAAAAAAACTTTTAGCGTTATGCATTAAGTATAAATGTATGGTTTCTCTTGGATCAAATTCACATAAAGTTTCAGAAGTTGGATCGGTATTAAAAAAAGAATATTGGAATGAAAAAAATCAAAGTATTAGTTACTGGCATTAATAGTGGAGTAGGATTAAGTATTTATAAATCACTTAAAATATCAGAATTAAAACTTGATATTTATTGTGCTGATGTAGATAACAAATTTTCCTTAGCACCGATCTTTAAAAAATATTTAAACTTTCCTAAAGTTGAAAAAAAATCATCTTTAAAAAAGATTGTTGCGATTTTAAAAAAAAACAAAATTGATGTTCTTTTTATAGGATCAGAATTTGAAATTGAATTTTTTTCAAAAAATAGTGATATTATTTTCAAAAAAACAAATACAAAAGTTTGTGTACAGCCTTATCAAACAATTAAAATATTCAACAACAAGTTAACCACATATAATTATCTCAAGAATGATGTTTTAATGCCCAAGACAATTGAAGTGAAAAATTTGATTGAAGCAAAGAAAAAATGTAAAGAATTAAAATTCCCTTTTTATATAAAACCAAGAATTGGAACTTCAGCAAGAGGTATTTATCTAATAAATTCTGTGAAAGATTTAGAATTTTATTTTGATAAAGTTAATAAACCAATTTTACAAAAAATTATACCCAACAATAACTTTGTTGAGTACACTTGTGGCATATTTAAGAATAATGAGAATGAATTAATTGGCCCTTTCATCGTTAAAAGATTTTTAAAACACGGAACATCATGGGTAGCTAGCAGAGTATTTTCAAAAAAATTAGCAAGGCAAATTCTTGAAATAACCAAGCGCATTACTTTTCATGGAAGTATTAATCTTCAATTTAAATTAGGGAAAAATAAAAAAATATATTTACTAGAAATAAATCCAAGATTATCTGGTACAACTGTTTTTAGAGCTAATCTCGGGTTCAATGAGCCTGAAATGTTTATAAAAAATTTCATTTTGAGAAAAAAGATTAAGTTTAAAGATCAAAAAATTAAGGGTTTTTTATTCAGACATTTTGATGAAATTTTTCTAGTAAATAAAAAAATTTTTAAAAATAAATGGTTATAAAGAAAGTTTTTGTTACTGGTGGCTCGGGATTTGTTGGAAAAAGTATTATCAAATACTTAAAAAGAAGTTTTAAAATCACAGCTTCTTATAACAATAAAAAACCCAAAAATAACAATGTTAAATGGATTAATTTAAGATTTGGAGAAAAGAAAAATTTGAAACTATTTGAAAAATTTGATGCTATAATTCATTTAGCAACATCAAAATCTAAAGTTGGTTCTAAGAAAGATTTTTTAATGGAAAAAATCTTTTTAAAAAAAATTTGTGAATTTTGCCTAATAAAGAATAAACCTTTTATTTTTTTGTCATCAACAATCATTTATAAAAATAGGTCTAAAAATAAAGAGTCCTCTCAAATTAGAATCAAACATAAGAATCCATATATAAACTCAAAGATAAATTTTGAAAAAATAGTGAGAAAAAATTTCAAAAAGGGTTTAAAAGCTTTAATACTAAGAGTTCCCTCTGTTTATGATAACAATTTAAATAACATTAAGTTTATTGAAAAAATAAAAAACAAATTAGTTTTAAATGAAAAAGTCATTTTTCATAAACCCACAAACATCAAAACTAGGTTTATACATGTTGAGGATATATCAAAAATAATTAAGTACAGCCTTAAATTAAACTGCTACGGAGTTTATAACCTTGAAAGTAAAGAGAGTTTTAGAATTTTAGATATAATAAAAAAACTTAAAAAAAAGATAAAATCTAAATCTCAAATAATGATTGTAAATAAAAAATTTGAAAATTTATTTTTTCCTGAAGTTAGTAACTTTAAAATTAGAAGGAATTTCAAAATAGTGCCCCAAAAAAAATTCATGAGTTTGTTGATCAATTAATTATGACAAAAGTTATTGCAGAAATTGGAATTAATCACAACGGATCTTTAAAGAGACTTTTTAAACTTATTGATATAGCTAAAATAGCTGGAGCCGATTACGTAAAAATGCAAACTTATAAACCAGAGAATGTTATCTTAAAAAATATTGGTTTTGCCCCGTATCAAAAAAAAAACAAGGGTGGAAATAAGTCTTTATTTGAATTATTAAAAAAATATCAAATTTCTTATGAGAATCACTTTAAGATTAAGAACTACTGCTTAAAAAAAAAAATTGATTTCATTTCATCCCCATTTGACATTCAGAGTGCGAAATTTTTATGTGAAAAATTAAAGTTAAAGATAATCAAGATTCCATCAGGGGAAATTACTAATTATCCATTATTAAAATATTTATCTAATTTTAAAGGTAAAATTATTCTTTCAACTGGAATGTCTAATATTGATGAAATTAAAGAAGCTGTAAAACTGGTCAACGTTAGTAAAAAAAAATTAATTTTGCTTCATTGTAATACCGCTTATCCGACACCTCTTAACGATGCAAATTTATTGTCAATGAAATACTTAGAAAAAATTTTCAAGTGTAAAGTGGGTTATTCTGATCATACATTGGGAAGTCATTGCTCTATTGTAGCAACATCATTGGGAGCTAGCTACTTAGAAAAACATATCACAATTAATAATAAAGATGTTGGACCTGATCACAAAGCTAGTCTTGATAAAAAAGATTTTATAAAATTTGTCAAATTAATCAAGAACACAAAAGTAATTTTAGGATCATCAAAAAAAAAAATAACAAACTCAGAAAAAGTTAATTTGAAGTTTGCAAGAAGATCTATCTATACCAGTAAAGAAATTAGAAAAGGAGAAAAGTTTTCAGAAAAAAACACTTTAACTTTGCGCCCGTACCAAGGCACTTCACCTATGAAGATTAAAAAAATTTATGGAAAAAAAGCTACAAAAGGTTACCGAAAATTTGAATTAGTCAAGGTAAAATAAATGAATAGAAAAAAAATATATATTCTGACTACATCTCGCGCTGACTTTGATTTACTTTTTCCTGTTATCAGTGAAATGGATAAAATTCAAAATTTAAAAATAAATTTGATTGTAAGTGGAAATCATTTTAACAAAAAATTTGGTAGCACATATAAACAAATAGAAAAATTTAGTTCGAAGATAATTTTAAAACATAAATTTGATTATAAAAAATTTAAAAAATTGCACATCATGTTTTCAATGTCAGATTATATTAAAAAGTTGTCAAATTTATTTGAAAAAAAACCTTGTGATATTTTCTTAATTCTAGGTGATAGATATGAAACTTTAGCAAGTGCCTATGTTGCAAATTTTTTTGGAATTCCTATTGCCCACATTTCAGGAGGGGAAATCACAAGAGGCTCACAAGATGATAGTTACAGACATGCAATTACCAAGCTTTCAAGATTTCATTTTGTTTCACACAAATTGTACAAAAAAAGATTGCTTCAATTAGGCGAAGAAAAAAAAAATATCTTTAATTATGGATTTTTAGGCAAAGAAAATGTTTCAAATACTCAAATTTTAAGCAAAGAAAAATTACAAAAGATTTTAAAGATAAGATTAAACAAATTTAATTTTTTTGTCTCATATCATCCCGAAACGATTCAAACTCATTTAAATATTCAAAACTTTAAAATTTTAATTAGCTCATTGCTAACTTATAAAAATACAAGTATATATATAACATCGCCAAATGCTGATATTGGAAGTGATAAAATAATTGATATTATAAATGTTTATAGAAAAAAGAATTTTAAGATTTATTATTTTAAGAGCTTGGGTAAAGTAAATTATTTTTCCTTGCTTTATTATTGCAACCTCTACATTGGTAATTCTTCGAGTGGTATTTCAGAAATACCATATCTAAAAAGGTATTCAATAAATGTGGGAATAAGACAACAAGGAAGACACATGCCTCTCAATGTTATCAACATACCCTTTAAGAAAAAGCAAATAATTAATGAGATTAATAAAATTCTATTAAAAAAAGAATTTAATAATAAAAAAATAAAAAAAACTTTTACCTCAAAAAAAATTGCAAAAACAATCTCAAAAATTCAATTGAACAATTATATTCCTAAAAAATTTATAGATTTAAATTACCAATGAACGAAAAGATTTTAAAATACTGCAAATCTTGCTTAATGCCCAATTCAAGACCAAGGATAACTTTTGATAATAATGGAGAATGCAACGCATGCACCTATAATAAGAAAAAAATTGACAAAGTAATTAATTGGAACAAGAGATGGGAAAAACTTGAAGAATTATGTGAATTTCACAGGAAGAGAAATAAAGGAAGACATAATGTGATTGTGCCATACAGCGGAGGAAAAGATGGTGCATACATCGCCTACACCCTTAAGAATAAATTAAAAATGAATCCTTTATGTATAACGATCAGGCCCCCACTGGAGGAGGAAATAGGAAAACAAAATATTTATAATTTCATGGACAGAGGCTATGACCATATTTTTATTACACCTAATAGGATAATTGAAAAAGAGATCGACAAAGAAAATTTTGAAAATCGAGGTATTCCTATGCATGCATTTATGATACTTGTGCAGACAGCAATAGCTAGAGCTGCAGTAGATTTTGATATTCCTTTTGTTATGTTTGCTGAAGAGGGTGAGAGTGAATATGGTGGATCATCAAAGCTTGAGGATCAGTATTTTTATGAGTTTGAGGATGGTATAAATTTTTATTTAAGTGGCGTTAATCCAGATATTTATCTTAAAAAATATTCTAAAGAAGATTTGTACTGGTTTACTTATCCCTCGAAATCTGAAATGAGCAAAAGGTGCAAACCACTACTTTGCCATTGGTCTTATTTTGAAAACTTTGTAAATTATGATCATTATGTATTAGCAAAAGAAAAACTTGGACTTATAGAAAAAGAACAAAGAAATTCAGGTGCAATTGAAAATTTTTCAAGCACAGATACATATTTAATTAGACTATATTTTTATTTAATGTATTTAAAATTTGGATTTGGAAGAGTAACAAGCGAGGTTTCAAACGAAATTAGAAGAGGCTCAATGACAAGAAATCAGGCATTAAATATTGTAAAAGCATTTGATGGTGAAGTCCCTAATAAAGAAACTATAGAAAAGTACTTAGATTATTATCAAATCTCAAAAGAAAAGTTTGATGAAATCTTAGATAAACACGCAAACAAAACCTTATTTTATAAAAATAATAAAGGTGTTTGGACAAAAAAATTCGAGATTTATTAAATGGAAGTGAGCATACTCGATATTAAATCTGGAAATATAGGTTCATTAAAAAACATATTAAAGTTTATTGATTTAAAGTTTGACATTATTGAAGAAAAAGAAAAAATTAAAAATGCTAACTCGCTTATTATACCTGGAGATGGCTCATTTAATGTGATTGAATATATTAAGAAAAAAAATTTTATTGACGAATTGAATAGCTTTTTTTTAAAAAATAAACCAATACTAGGAATTTGTTTAGGAATGCAATTATTTTCGAATAGTAGTGAAGAGGGTGAAGATAAAGAGGGATTTGGTTGGATTTCTGGAAAAGTGAGAAAATTTTCAAACAAATTAAATGTAAAGATTCCACATATTGGTTACAATTCGATTGAAATAAAGAAAAATCATGAAATATTAGATGGAATTCGTAATCAATCCGATTTTTATTTTGTACATTCTTATTATTACGATATTGAGAACAACGAGAATATATTAGCGACTACTAAACATGGAATTAATTTTCCTTCTATCATCTCAAAAAAAAATATAATCGGCACACAATTTCACCCAGAGAAAAGTCAAAATAATGGGATAAAGTTTTTTAAAAATTTTAAAAATTATATTAAAAAAATCGCATGTTAAAAAAGAGAATAATTTTTTCACTCCTATACGATGAAGGACAATTTTGTTTAAGTAGAAACTTTAATTTACAAAAAGTAGGAGATGTAAAATGGTTAATGGAAAATTATGATTTCCATAATATTTTAGAGAATATAGATGAATTGATGATTTTAAATATTTCAAAAGAAAAAAAAGTGGAAAGATATTCAGATAAATTTTTCAATGATTTCGATAATCTATTTTCAAAAGCATTTGTTCCTATCTCGATGGGTGGAGGAGTAAAAAATTTCGCAACGGCAAAGAAATTATTTGAGAAAGGGGCAGATAAAGTTATTTTGAACACAGCATTTTTTAAGAATAAAGAATTGATAAAAAAACTTGTAAATACTTATGGATCTCAAAGCATAATAAGTTCTATAGATTATAGAATTTCTGAAACAGGTAATAAAACTATTTATACTGAAAATGGCAGTGAGAAAATTGATTTAAGCATAAGTGATTGTGTAAATTATGTTCAAGATTTAGGTGCAGGAGAGCTATTCTTAAATTCAATAGATAGAGACGGACTTGGTTATGGATATGATTTTAAAATAGTGGATGAAATCAGTAATATTTGTAAAATACCATTGGTAAAGGCTGGTGGAGCGGATAATCATTTAGAATTGTTGAGGGGAATTAATCATAAATTTATAGACGCATGTTCAACATCTCATTTATTCAATTTTATGGGCAACGGTTTAGTTGAGACAAGATTAAAAATGATTGAGTTAAAAGCAAATATACCTTTAAGGTGAATATATTTATATGAAAATTTTTATTACAGGCTCTGAAGGTTTTATTGGATCTCATTTAGTTGAGTCATTGATAAAAAAAAATCACAAAATAAAGGCTTTCACGCAATACCATTTTCAAAATTATCTAGGATGTTTGGAGGATTTAGATAAAAAGTCACTTAAAAATATCGAAATAGTTAGCGGGGATATTAGAGATCAAGAACAACTTAGTTCTTCCATGGAGGGTTCCGACATTGTAATAAATTTAGCAGCCTTGATTGGAATCCCTTATTCTTTCAGTGCCACAAGGAGTTACGTAGATACCAATATTATTGGTACATTAAATTTACTTGAAGCATCTAAAAAAAATAAGAACTTAAAAAAAATTATTTTAACTTCTACTAGTGAGGTTTATGGAACTGCAAAAAAAGTTCCAATTACCGAAGATCATCCTTTAAATTCTCAATCACCTTATGCAGCAACCAAAATTGCCAGTGATTTTCTTGGTTTATCTTATTTTCACTCATTCAATTTACCAATAGTTATTGCTAGACCTTTTAATACATTTGGTCCAAGACAATCTGCACGAGCAGTTATACCATCAATAATAATTCAAGTATTAAGTAATCAAAAAAAAATTGAACTAGGAAATATTAATCCAACAAGGGACTTTTCTTTTGTAGACGATACCGTTGAAGGATTAATAAAAATAATTAACTCAAAAAAAGAGATATCTGGAAATATAATAAATATATGTACCGGAAGGGAATATAGCATTAAAAAAGTCTGCCAATTTATAAGTGAAATAACAAAAAAAGATTTTGAAATAATTTCCAATAAAAAAAGGACTCGTTCAAAAACTGCTGAGGTTGAAAGATTGCTTGGAAGCAATGAAAAAGCAAAGAAATTAATAAATTGGAGTCCAAAATATGTTGGTGATCAAAAATTTAAAGAGGCATTAAGAAAGACAATAGATTGGTTTAAAAAAGATGAAAATCTATCGAAGTATAAAAGAATTTACAATTTATAAAATAATTAAAAGTTTAAAAAGAAATTTAAAAAAAAATATTTTTTTAAATAGACCTAAAACTTTTAATAGCGATTATAATTATGTAAATGAGGCAATTAAAAAGAAGGAGTTGTCAACATATGGATTCTATACAAACATTTTTGAAAAAAAACTAAAAAAATTTACAAAATCTAAATATGTTTTTTGTACAAATAGTGGAACTAGCGCATTACATCTGGCACTTCTTTCATTGAAAATAGGACCTAACGATGAAGTTTTTATTCCAGGTTTTAGTTTTATTTCTGCCTCAAATGCAGTTTTATATTGTAAAGCAACACCACATTTTATTGATATAGAAAAAAATACAATGGGTGTTGATCCAATTAAATTAAAACAACACATAAAAAAAAATTTTATATTTAAGAAAAATAGACTAATTAATAAAAAAACGAAAAGACCACTTAAAGCAATTATTGTAGTTTATGCTTATGGATATGCCCCAAGAATGAATTTAATTAAGAATATATGTAAAAAGTACAATATTAAAATAATTGAAGATGCGGCAGAGGCTCTAGGGACCTATTACAAAAAAAAACATGCAGGTACTTTTGGAGATGTTGGAATACTAAGTTTTAATGGCAACAAAATAATAACATCCGGATGTGGAGGTGCGGTTTTAACTAACTCTCAAACTTTAGAAAAAAAAATTAGGCATCTTGCGACACTTGGAAAAGTCAAAAATACATATTTTGAATACGATACATTAGCTTATAATTATAGATTGCCAAGTATTAATGCGGCACTAGGTATTTCACAATTAAATAATCTTAAAAAAATAATTAGTGAAAGAATGTTTATACACAAATCGTACATCAAAATATTCAAAAAGAGTAAATTTTTTGAAATTTTCGAACAGCCAAAGTACTCAAAAAGTAATTATTGGCTGAATATATTGATCTTAAAAAATGATATAATTAGCGTTAGAAAAAAAATATTGAAATTGTTTCTACAAAACAAAATTAATTGTGCACCTGGTTGGAAAACTGTTTATAGCATGAATTATCTGAAGAAATTTCCAAAATCAAATTTAGACCAGTCAAAATTGGTAGCTAGATCAATTATAAATTTACCAAGCAATTTTTAATGAACTTACAAAAAATAGATAAATGGGAAAAAAATTTAATTATAGGAAATAATTCTATAAAAGACTCATTAAAAAAAATTAATATTCTTAAAAAGAAAACTTTATTTGTAATAAATAGTTATAAAAAAAAACAATTAATTGGAACAATTACAGAAGGTGATATTAGAAGAGCTTTAATAAATGGTTTCAATTTAAACGACAAAATATCAATTATCACAAATAAGTCATACCTAGGTATTTTCAAAAAAGACGATATCTACAAAAATGTAAATAAAATTAAACAATATAGTATTTCCCTTATACCCCAATTAAATAAACAAAAAAAAATTGTTCAAATTTATTCGTTAGATTTAAATAAAATAGACAAGTTCTTTTCTGAAAAGATTGAGAATCCAATTTTAATTTTAGCCGGTGGTAAAGGCAAAAGACTTGGAGATTTAACAAAAAAAACACCTAAACCACTTATACTAATAAAAAGATTATCTATAATTGAGAGAATATTACATCAAATATTCATTCAAAAATATAGTAATATTTTTATTTCACTTCATTACAAGGCCAATCAATTCAAAGAGAAACTAAAGAGTTATATTAAAGAAAATAATGTTAAATTGATTATAGAAAAAAAACCACTTGGAACTGTTGGATCAATAAAAAAAATAGGTAACCCAAATAAATTACCAATAGTTGTTTTAAACTCAGATATTGTATTTAACTTTGATCTTAAAAGAATAATTAACTTTCATAATAGAACTAAATCTAAAATGACTATTGTGGGCTCGAATTATTATAATCAAAATCCATATGGAGTTTTAAAAATAGATAAAAAAGGTAAGTTAATAAAAATAATTGAAAAGCCAATAGAAAAAACTCAAGTTGCTGGAGGAATCTCAGTAATAAATAGCGAATTATTGAGATTAATAAAATCAAATCAAAAAACTGATATGGATGTTTTTATTAACAAAATTCTTGATAAAAATTACAAGGTTTCAGTGTATTCATATGACCATTATTGGTATGACCTGGGCACCAAAAGTAAATTAAACAAGTTCAAAAAAATGCTAAAGTGAAATATAAAGATTACTTATTAATTATTCCTGCAAGAGCTGGTTCAAAAACTTTAAAAAACAAAAATTTAATAAATTTTTGTGGCAAACCATTAATCTATTGGACTATAAAAATTGCTCTCAGAGCAAAAATATTTGACGAAATAATTGTAAGCACAGACTCTATTAAAATAAAAAACTATGCATTAAAATTCGGTGCAAAAACTCCCTTTTTAAGACCAAAGAATATTTCTTTAGATACAACACCAATGTATAAAGTGATTGAACATGCTATTAAATTTTATAGAAAAAAAAATATAATATTTAAAAATATTGTTTTACTTGAACCAACCTCACCAATTAGGGAATTAAAAGATATTAAAAAAGCAATTAATAAATTTAATAAAAATACTAGTAGAATTAATAGTTTAATCTCTGTAGGTGAGGTAAATGAACATCCATCAATATCATTCGTAATAAAAAAAAATAGACTGAAAAAGTTTATAAAAAAAGGAAAAAAAATTTACCGAAGACAAAGTTTAGAGAAAGTATATTTCCCATATGGTGTCATTTATATTTCAAAAACAAAAAGTTTTATTAAGAACAAAAGTTTCATTGATAAATCAACAATTTTTTACAAAATTGAAAAATATAAAAACATTGAAATTGATGATATTTATGACCTTTACAAAGCAGAGGCAATTTTTAAAAAATTGAAAATATATAAATCGATATGAATTTTTTAGTTATAGGCTTAGGCTCAATGGGCCAAAGGAGAATTAGAGTTTTGAAAAAGTTAAATTATAAGAATATATATGGTTATGATATCAATCACAAAAGAGCAGTTTTAATAGAAAAAAAATATAAAATTACAGTTAAAAAAAAAATAAAAGATGCATTAAATTTAAAGATTGATTTTATAATTATTTCAACAGACCCCAAGTATCATATGGAATATGCTTATTTAGCTAATAATAAAAAAATCCCATGTTTCATAGAAGCATCGGTTACCAATGTAGATAGAATTCTAAAGTTGTCCCAATTATCCAAAAGGAATAAAACTCCTGTTTATCCATCGTGCACTATGCAATTTAATGACTCAATTTTAAAGATTAAAGATATACTAAATAAAAATAAAATAGGTAAATTGTATTTTATTAAGTACCATGTTGGTCAATATCTACCTGACTGGCATCCGTGGGAAGATTACAGAAAATTTTATGTTGGAAATAAAAAAACTAACGGTTGCAAAGAACTAATACCTTTCGAATTAGGCTGGTTGTCTAATTTATTTGGAATTCCAAAATTTATAAACGGCTATAAAAAAAAATTTTCTGATTTAAAAATCGATTTTGAAGATTATTACAATTTCTCTTTAGATTTTAAAAAAGATATCCATTTAGATATGACAATTGAAATTCTATCCAGACCTGTTGCTACCAGGGAACTAAAGATAATTGGCTCAAAAGGAAAGATTATTTTAAGTTATGATCAAAAACTTTTGAAATATAAAAATATAAATATGAAAAATTATAAAATATTTCCTTTTAATTCAGGTAAAATAGTTAAGGGGTATATCAACTCTGAAACTCCCTATGTCAATGAGGTGAAAACATTTCTCAAAGCATTCAAAACGAATGATCAAAAAATATTTCCTAACAATTTGAACAGAGATTACAAAGTATTAAAGTTAACAGAGAAAATGATAAAAAAAATTTAAAATGAGAGAAAAATTAAAATTAAAAAGATTAGTTAAAAATAATATTCATAAAACCAATTATTTTGAATGGTTAAAGGATAAAGAAGTCACAAAATTTTTATATAGAAATGAATTTAGAAAAAAAATTGATTATAAAAAAATTAATAATTATCTAAGTCAAATTCAAAAAAGTAAAAATGATGTTTTCTTTATGATTTGCTATGATGGCTTATCAATAGGAACGTTAAAAATAGGTAGCATAGACTGGTACGGAAAAACAGCTGATATAGGAATAATGATTGGTGAAAAAAGTTATTGGGGAAAGGGTATTGCAACTTTATCAATAAAGCTTGCTAGAGAATATTCTAAAAAGAAATTACATCTGAGAAAACTTACATCTGGCACTCCTGTTAATAATATAGGCATGATCAAAGCATTTAAAAAAAATGGTTTCAAAATAGAGGGAATACGTAAAAATCAATTATTAATTAATAATAAATATTGTGATCATATTCTTTTTGGGAGGTTTATATGATGCAACATAATGATCCTAAATGAATATATATATAGTTATTGAAATTAAAAAACGGGAACTTTCATCAAGATTACTGTTAGCCCTTGAAGCAGCAAAAAGGGGACACGATGTTTATCTTGGCGACGTTACAACATATTTTAATAGAAATTTATTTGAACCAGGAATAATTCATCATAAATCTCTTTCACCAGCTGCGCATAGAATAAGTCAACTTAAAGAATTCAAAAATAAAAAGTTTTTGTGTACATCACAAGATGAAGAGTCAGGGCATACTAACGATTACCCAAAGGAGTATATTAATTTAAGATATGGAAAAAAAACTATAGATTTATCTGAAAAAATATTTACATGGGGAAAATTTGACTATCAAAACTTGATAAAAGAATATTCTAAATTTAAAAATAAATTTTCAAATACAGGAAACCCGAGAATAGATTTCTGGAAAGAAAAAAACAGAGGTTATTTCAAAAAAAATTCAATAAATTTAAAGGATTTTATTTTGGTAAGTTCAAATTTTGAGACTGTATGTGGTCATAGAAATTTACCAAATACGATCCATTGGCTCAGAGAACTAGGATATTTTGATAGGGGTCTTACTGAAGAAAGAATTATTGAAAGAGCTTCAAAGGAGCAATTAATATTTGATGATTTTGTAAAATTAATTAAAAAGGTTAGCAATATATATCCAAGAAAAAAGATTGTTTTTAGACCACATCCAATCGAAAAAGTAAGTGATTGGAAAAAAATTTTTTTTAATTACAAAAATATTCTTATAGATAATTCCAATGATATTGGAGATTGGATTACAAATAGTTCGTTAGTCATTCATAACGGCTGTACTGGAGGTTTAGAGGCAGTACTTAGAAATAAAAAAGTAATATCTTTTAGCCCCAAAGGATTAAATATAGGTCATAAATTTTCTAATCTAGTATCACAGAACTTCACAAATATTGATGATGCAATAAAAGGAATAAAGAAAAGTTTTCAGAAAAAATCTAAAACTAAAAATGAAAAAAAAATGAAGGAGATAAAAAAAAGGTTTGAAAATTATTATAACTTGGATGCTTACTTGAGTATTGTAAATGAGTGGGAAAAAATAAACCAAGAAAATTTAAACAATGAGAATAATGTTAATAAAATAAAAGTATTTTCAAAATTAAAGGAAATTAAATCTAATTTTAAAAAAAATAAAAAAGAAAGTTATAAATTTTCTAGTTTTACTCCTCACGAAATTAAGATATTACATAAAAATATTTGTAAACTAGATAAAAATTTTAAGGATCTTAAAGTAGAGATAATTTCTGGAAAACTTTTAAGAATTTGTAAATGATCAGAAATATAAATAATATTTTTAAAAGCTTTGACCTAAGCTTAAAAAAAAAGGCGATTAATATTTTCCTTATTTCTTTGATAATCATTCCACTTGAATTTCTAAGTATAGCAGCAATTATCCCATTATTTTCATCTATATTTGAAAATACCACCACTAATTCAGTTATTGATTTTAGTTTTTTAGAATTTGATTTTTTTGGGGACAATAGAGTAACTAACGCTTTGATTTTGTTATTAATACTTTTTTTCCTTAAAAACTTTTTTTTAGCTTTCTTTTTCAAAAAAAAATTTAATTATATTTTTTTGATTCAAAAGCAAATATCAAGAATGATATTTTTTAACTTCTTTAGTCAAAATTATAATTTTTATGTAAAAAATGACAGTTCAACAATTGTAAGAAATATAATTAATGAGGTGAGTTTTTTTACAAAAGGATATCTGCTAGGCATAATTGAACTAGTTTTGGAGATGTTAGCTATAATAACTATAGCTATTTTTTTGATAATTTACGACCCAAAAACAACAATATCATTAATAATTTTCTTATCCTCTTTAACTTATTTCATTGATAAAGTTAAAGAAGATCGGATAAAAAAGATTGGAATCAAAAGATTTAATTATAGCAGATATATTATTCAAATAATCACAGCAACTTTTAAAGGGATTAAAGAAATTAAAGCAAATTTTTTAGAGAAAAAAATGCTTGATGAATTTGATAAAAGAAGTTCAATTAGATTGTTTCATGAGCAAAAAATGTCATTTATTTCATCTCTTCCCAGATTATTATTTGAGTTGATGTGTATTGTTGCTTTAAGTGCTATTGTTTTTTTAAACAAAGACAGAGCATCTAATCTTGGAGAAATAATCGCTGTTTATACTTTTGCAACATTTAGACTTATGCCTTCTTTTGTAAAACTAACGATGGTTTTACAAACAATGACACACGCTCAGCCGAGTGTCGAAGTTGTAAGGGATCATTATCTAAAAAAACAGGATGAGATAAAAAGAAATTTAAAAAAAATGGATGAAATGCTTGATGAAAATAAAAATTATGAAAAATTAAGCACTCTTCAAATTAAGATAGACCAATTTAAATATGATCAAAATATAATTATAAAAAATTTTGATTTAGAATTTAAAAAGGGAGAAAAGATTTGTATTAGTGGTAAATCTGGTAGCGGCAAAACTACACTCATCGATATCATTACAGGTATAACTGAATGTGACAATCTAAAGTTCATCTTAAATGGAAATGAACTTAAAGAAAATAAATCTTTTCAAAAAAGGGCTTTCTCTTATATTCCTCAAAATCCGACTGTATTTCAAACTTCTGTTCAAGATAATATAACGTTGTTTGATGAAAAAATTGATGTTGAAAAATACACTAAATCAATCGAGTTAAGTAGATCTGATTTTATAAAAAATTTTGAAGAAAGAAATTTTAAAGAAATTTCAGAAAATGGAACCAATTTGTCAGGTGGTCAAATTCAAAGAATTTTTATTGCAAGGGCAATTTATAGCAATAAGGAAATACTTATATTCGATGAGTCTACAAATGAGTTAGATTTTAAAACTGAAAATCGTATTGTAGATGATATTTTAAAACTTCCTCAGAGCGTTATATTTATTACTCATAAAGAGGACATTAAAAAGAAATTTCCAAAAATCATTGATATCGAGAATAAATAAAATTTAAAATAATGTTTTTAAATCAAACCAATTATGAAATTTTTTTAAATTTGGAATATTTTAAGAAAACCTCAAAATGATTAGATTTTTTAAAAAAATATTAAGAGCACTTAAAAACTTTGATTTTTTTCTTTTTTTTAAAATAAATCTTATAATTTTAAAAAAAGATTATTCAAAATATCCCAATTATGTTGATGAATTTGAAATAGCTTTAGCAAATAAATTTGATTTTAAATATTGTTTAAGTTTTTCAAGTGGTACAGCAGCATTCTATGCATCAATACTTTCTTTAAATTTAAAAAGAAAATCCAAAGTTTTGATTTCTGTTTTAACTTTCCCCTCAGTAATAGAAATTCTAAAAAAACAAGATTTTGATATTAGCTACATGAGTATTGATAAAAATTTTCAATTTGATTTGAAAAATATATCGAGTGAAAAATATGATTTATTAGTACTTACACATCCTTTTGGCTTTTATCTTGATATTGAAAATATAAATAAAGTTTTAGACGAAAAAACAAAAATTATTTTTGACTCAAGTCACTCACAAGGAATTAAAATCGCAGGTAAAAATCATATGAAATTTGCAGACATTTCCTTCATGAGTCTTCAAGGCAGTAAGGCAATCTCTGGTGGAGAGGGTGGTGTGATTTTTACTGATAATGAAAATTCATATCTTCAAATGATTAACAATCATCATCCTGGTCACAAAAACAATATAAAATTAAAAGTTGCTGGAGGAATAAATGATTTGAAATTAAGAATGCATCCTCTGGCAGCAATTTTAGCTAAATATGATCTTAAAAAATTTGAAAATAGAAATAAAGAATTGGTCAAAAAAATTAAATTAATTTTTAATTATTTAGATAATGTTGGGATTCAACATCCTTACAATGAAAATTCTAATATAGGAGGATTTCACTTTGGTATTCCTTTTTTTTCAAAGAAAAATCTTTCATCAAAATATATTAAAAAATATAATTGGTACGAAAATTTAAGCTCTTTAAAAATAAAATCTATTTCTTCTGAAAATGATTCGACATTTTTCAAAGAGTTATATTTTTTTGATCTAGAGTGGATTAAGAGAAATAATATTAATAATTTAAAAAATGAAATAAATAAAATCTTCAAAGATGTTAATTGATTTAAAAAAAAAAAATTCAAATTCGTTTTTAAATTTTAAAAAAAAATTCAATCAATTATATGACTATATAATTATAGGCTCAGGTCCGGCTGCATCAATATTAATAAATAATTTAATAAAAACAAAAAAAAAAATTTTAGTTTTAGAAAAAGGTGGTTTTGAAAAAACTTTTTATGGTGACTTGGTAAGTGATAATTTTAAAATCAAGAATTCGTCTAGAGTATTTGGTGTTGGGGGCACAAGCAATAAGTGGTCTCAAGTATACTCCTTGTTTTCAAAGACTGAAATGAACAATTCTAAAAATAAAAATATATGGCCCCTAAGTCACAAAGAACTTTCCTATTGGAGTAAAAAAGTTGGACCAAAATATAAATTTCATATTAACAATCTTAGTTCCGAATATATCTACAAAAATAAATTTTACTTTAGAAAATTCATTGAAACAAAAAAACCTTTAAAGTTTTCAAAATATTTTAAAAGTAAAAAAATTGATATGATCATTAATTGTGAAGTTGAAAGCATAGACAACTTTAATAAATATAGTGCTGCATACTTTAAATTTCATAATAGAAGTCATTATATCAAATCAAAAAAAATAGTAATTTGTACTGGAGGAATAGAATCAAGCTTATTAATCTTGAGATCTATCGAAAATTCAAAATTAAAAAAATTGAAAAACAAACAAATTGTAGGAAGGTATTTTATGGATCATCCCAAATGTTATGTTGGAGAAATTAAATATCCTAAGAAAGATTTAATCAATAACTTAAAATTAAAATATAAAAAAAATATAAATACCTACACGGGGCTATCATTATTTGAAAATAAAAAAAGGCTTTTAAATACTTATGTTCGCTTTGAAGAAAAAAAATTTTTTTTAAATTTAAAGAAAAAGATTATGCTTAGAATTTTTTTAGAGATGGAACCTCGTTTTAGAAATAGAGTTTATTTAAAAAAAAAGTTAGGTAAAGTTGACTTATTAATTGGCAAGAAAGAAACTCAAATATCAAAAAAGCTAATTAAGGAGATAATTACTTTTTTCAGTTATAATCCAAAATTAGAAAAATTACATTTCAATAAAGATAAATTAGTAGACGCATCACATCATATGGGTGGATTAAGTTATCCTAAAATTATAGATAAAAATTTAAAATTGAGAGGACTTAACAATATCTTTTGTTGTTCATCTGCAGTTTTTCCGACATCCGGAAGCACAAATCCCACATTAATAGTTTGTTCACTATCTGAGAGGTTAAGTGAATTTTTAAGAAAAAAATAATACTTTATAAGATTAAAATCCTAATAATGCCAGATTATAAAAATAAAAAAATATTTTACATTTCAGATTTTTCTTTACCAAATATGTCAGCTTATACAATTCACGTTTTAAAAATGTGTGATGCTTTTTCTGAGAGTTGTTACGATGTTTGTTTATTACTTCCGCATATAAAAAAAGGGTATAAATTCAAAAAAGTTCAAAATAACTATCTATTAAAAAGTCCATTTAAAATTCTTGGATTTTTTAAATCTAAGATTAAAAGAAACTTGCCTGCATTACTATTATTCTCATTTAAATTATTTAATTTTCTTAAAACTCAAAGAAAACCTCATCTTGTTATTTCTAGAAGTATAATCCCAGCTTTATTTTTATCGATTTGTGGACAAAAATTGTTTTTAGAAATCCATACAGAGATTAAAGGAATGACGAAGTTTCTTTTTTTAACTTTAAGACATTTTTACTTTTTTAATAGAATTAAATTTATTCTAATAAATAAAAATTTGAATGAAAAATTAAAACTTCGAGATAAAGATTTTATAGTTTTAGATGATTGTGTTGATTACAGAGATTTTAAATATTATAAAAAAAAAACGAATTCTTGTGTATATACAGGTAGCTTTGTTGATGGCAAAGGGATTGAAACGATAGTTAGTATTGCATCAAAACTTCCTAAAGTAAATTTCATTTTATATGGAAATTTGAAAACGTTAAGTGATAAATTATATAAAAATATGATTAACAAAAAAAATATAATTTTAAATGATTTTATAACATATAATAAGATTGCTAATATTTTACCAAAAAATAAAATTCTTTTAATGCCTTATGAAAGAAAAGTTGGTGTGCTTATAAATAACCTAAATGTCTCAAATTATATCTCTCCTTTAAAATTATTTGATTATTTAGCATCTGGTTCTACTATTATTGCATCAAGAAAAAAGGCCTACTCACATATCTTAAAACACAAATTTAATTGTTTTCTTGTGCAATCTGATAATATTAAAGAATGGGTAAAAACAGTCCAGAAAGCAGTATCAATGCCATCGAATACACAAAAAATTCAAAAAAATTCAATCCAAACTGCAATAAAATACAGTTGGTTAAAAAGAGTTAAAAAAATAATGAAATTTAAAAGTAAAATTTAAATTATTAAAATGATGAACAAATTTGAGCCACCAAAGTATATTATTGTTTTAGGAACAATATATTCCGGCTCAAGTGCGATTTTTGACTATTTAGTTGGGAGAAATGATTTGCACAATCCCTTGGAGGGCGAGGAATACTTGCTTCCTATTTTACCTAACGGTTTTATGGATTTGGAAACAGCAGCAGGTAAAGCTTTTGTTCCTGAGTCATCAGAATATCATATAATGAAATTTCAAGAAATTTCAAAAAAATTATCTAATTTTTGGTCTAAAAAATTAAAAAAAAAAGAACTCATAAAATTTTCAAAAATATTTAATAAAAATATCAACCAACTTACTAATCAAATCATCTCTGCTGATTATCCAATGAAAATATTATGGAGAGAACTTTTTAAAACCTCGTTAGAAAGAAATTTGAGTAGAATAAAAAATTTAACAGGTATTGAAGAGTCAATACCCCCAACGCGACTTCTAGTATCCCAAAAAAAATTTGTTAAAGCAGTACAAAAAATGCATGACAATTTATTTAAAACTAATTCTGGCAAGAGACCAACTATTTTAAATCAAGCAGGCTCAGGATGGAACCCTATTGAGTCGACAAAATATTTTGATAGCCATAAAACCATACTTATTACCCGCGATCCTAGAGATCAGTTTTTAGAAATTAAAAAATATAAAAAGGGTCAATCCGTAATGGGTTTTATCGACTGGTATAAAGAAATGCAGAGTCGTTTAAAATCAATAAATGATGAAAATATTTTACAAGTAAGATTTGAAGATTTTGTTAATCATAACGAAAAATATATAAGAATAATTTGTGATTATCTAAAACTTTCTAATAAGGTTAGCTCAAATTATAGGGCTGAATTGTCTAAAAAAAATGTTTATAAATTCCAAAACTATAAGGATCATAAAGAAATACGATTAATAGAAGATTATTTAAAAGACTTTATATATAATTAATTAGATTTAAAAAATGAGTAAAAAATTTGGATCATTTATTAGAGAAAAGAGAACTATACTTGGTTTAGGTCAAAGAGCTTTGGCAGAAAAAATTGGCCTTTCTCCTTCTTATCTAAATGATATTGAAAAAAATAAAAGAAATGCTCCGAAGTTATCAATTATAAAAAAGATATCTGAAATTTTAAAAATTAATCAAGATTATTTAATGGATTTGGCAGGTCTTTCAAAAAAAACGATTGCACCCGATATCAATGAGTTTATCTTAGATAATCCTTCAATTATTTCTTTATTGAGAACAATTAAAGAAAATAATATAGATAAAAAAAAGATTAAGAATATTGAAAATTCGATAAATAAAGACAAGACAAAAAGCTTGATCATTGCTGCTGGTTTGGGAAGTAGATTAAAAGATCATACTGCTGATCTTCCGAAATGCATGCTAGATTTTGGTGGAAAAACTTTACTTGAAAGACAGCTGGAAGCTTATAATAGCAATGGAATTAAAAATATTGCTGTAATAAGAGGGTATAAAAAGAATAAAATCAAATACAAAGGTTTGAAATACTTCGAGAATACTGATTATCGTAATAATAATATTTTAAATTCAATTTTTTATGCTGAGAAATTTATTGATGGCAATATAATTATTTCTTATTCTGATATTTTGTTTGATAATATTGTTGTCCAAAGAGCTTTAAACTCGGATCATGATATTTCAGTTAT
>MDSV01198166.1_pt1 | contig 23330 bp, 12 predicted proteins | sample 810851 | NCBI WGS metagenome assembly MDSV01 (sample SAMN05326640, study PRJNA326480) | marine metagenome | isolation source: seawater | place: Atlantic Ocean: North East | collected 2012 | reverse complement strand
TGATGTTTCCCCTTTATCACACTTCGAAGGGCGCGCGGCCGGGCGTGGCGGCGCGACCCCCACCCCGCCACTCGCCCCCACGACGCGATGGTGGCAACGCGGAGCGGCGTGGACACCGCGGTGTCTCCCGACGGGCCCGGCACCAGCGGTCCCGGACCGGTCGCGTCGATGAGCCGGACCGAGAAACTCGAGTCCCTGCTCGTCCGAGACCCCTTCGCGCGACGCCCTCCGCGGGCCGTCGCGTGCCTCGTGAGAGGGACCGTCGGAGAGTGCGCGGGCCACCGCGCGGAAAAACTCCCGCTATGGCGCTCGGGCATGCTCCTGGTGGTTGCGGAGTACGTCGCGTTCGTCGCGCTGTCCCTGTGGGGAGGCACGCCGCCCCCGAAGAACGTCTCCATCTGCGGGTACCTCGAGCTCCTGCCCGACTGGATCTTCTTCCTCTACGCGCACGTCGCCGCCGCCGGCGTGGACTGCACCTTGTTTCACGCGCTCGCGGTGTTCCGGCGCGAGCGAAACGAAGGAAACCGAGTGCTCGGTATCGTGCGGGCGCTCCTCCTCGCCACGTGCGCGCTGTGCCTGGCGGGCTTTTCTGCGATCCCGCGCTGCCTGTGGACCGCGCACCAGAACGCGGTGTTGACGTGGGTGACGTCGACATCGCTCGCGATGTTCCTGGGGTTCGCGCGGGACCGCTCGACGGCGCTCTATTCGCCGTTCCCGCTCATAGCGTGGGTGGTCGGCACCGCCTTCTGCGTCGCGTTCTACTACGAGAGCACACTGCGCTTCTACGCCGCGGAGGCGACGACGGTGGTGGCGTACATTTTGTGGTGTTCCAACGCCCACCTCGTTTACGGGCGCGCGACGTTTTCCTGCGCGCGCGTCGCCGCGCTCGACGGCGCGGCGGCGCTCGCGTTGACGGGCGCGTTCAGGTACAACCAGAACCGCGTGTGCGCGGTGACGGGGATGTGGAGGTAGAGCGCGCGTGGTCAAATAACGTAGCAGGTACTTACGTATTACTAGATGTAGCATTTATGGAATAGTAGTAGCTATAGGCTCTGGTAGCTACACACAGAGTCGTCGCGTTAGTACACGCGACGCGCGTAGTATAGCTAGCTAGTAGCTACGACATTGACGTCACCGACACGGCGGCGACGCTCGTATCCGTCGTCGCTACTCCGTCTTCTTGGCGTCGGCGTTCTTGTCGGCGACGTCCTCGTCCGGGTCCGGGATGTGCCGCTCCGCCGCGCCCAGCGCGAGCAGGATGCTCTCGATCTTGCCCGCGTCCGCGCCCTCCATGGCGTCCACCTTCTCGCCGTCCTTGAAGAACTGGAACGTGGGCATGCACCGCACTGCGGCGCCCTTCGCGACGTCGCTCGCCTTGTCGACGTCCACCTTGAGGAAGGCGACGTCCCCGTACTTGAGAGACATCGCCGCGTACTGCGGCGCGACGCGCTTGCACGGCCCGCACCACGACGCGGTGAAGTCCACGACGGTCAGTCGCTTCGCCTTCTTCGCCTCCTCGAGCTTCGTCTTGAACGCCTCCGCGTCCGTCACCTCGACGACCGCGCCGCGCCGAGCGGGGCCGGCATCGGCCCTCGGCGCGACCGCGCGTCGGATGATCCCGCTGACGGTGCGCGTGATGAGGAACGAGATGATGATCCGGACGTGGCTCGGGACGGCCTGCCAGTACGCCGCGATGGTCGCCCAGGGGTCCGCCAGGAACGAGGAGAGGGCGTCCATGGTTGGCGCGTTGCTCGCTGCCTGTCCTCTGTGGACGCGCGCAGGATTGAGTGTGTGACGGGGGATGAGGCCGCCGAGAGTTGACGTCCACCACTGGAAAAGACTCTGCACTCAGGTGCGCTGGCATCTTCGCAGGAAGCAGATGCCAGGTTTTTTTCATGGCAAAAAAGCGAACCGGCGGTTTTTGCAGGGTCTGTGAACCCATAAAAATCGCCGGGCGAACCGTTCCGCCGACACGCGCTAAATCGTCCGCCGCCGATTTTGCGCTCCGCCACTCGACCGGGCACGACTCCGCACACAGTCCGGGTCTCCGCACCGCGAAAGATGCTTCTCCTCTTCGAGACCCCCGCGGGGTTCTCGCTGTTCAAGGTCAAGGACGAGGGCAAGCTCGATGATGCCGAGGTGCGTCGCGCCCCCTCTTTGTGAGGAGAATTTTGCCCGCCACCGCCGGCGCCTGTGTTACCTTTCTTTTCTTTCGTCGACGGTTGGGGTTGCGCGCGCCGCGCCGCGCGGGGCGCGCGCGCGCCGGGTCGCGGCGGCGCGAGATCACCGCGATCGGCGTCGCGCGGACGTGCGCGATCGCCGCGCGATCGCTCGCGCGCAACCCCCGCCGGAAAACCCGCGAGAACCCCCGCGCCAACTAGGGATTTCCGCGCTGCGCCCTGGCGGCGGGCGCTCGCGCGTCGCTTTTTTCTTCTCGCCAACCTCCGGGCCCTCTCGCTCGCGCTGACGCTCCGCCCCTCCGTTCGTCTCTCGAACTCGCAGGCGCTCCAGGAGGCGTTCAGCACCCCAGAGGGCGCGAAGAAGATGGTCTCCATGAAGGCGTTCTCCAAGTTCGACAACACCGCGGAGGCCCTCGCCGCCGCGGCGTCCATGGTGGATTCCAAGATCGGCAAGGACCTGAAGAAGTTCCTCAAGAAGCACGCCGAGGGCGAGACGCTCGCGCTCGCGGACGCCAAGCTGGGCGGTCTCATCAAAGAGAAGCTCGGCATCGCGTGTGTGTACAGCTCCGGGGTGATGGAGCTGATGCGCGGCGTGCGGTACCAGCTCAACGAGCTCATCGGCGGCTTGAAGGATGCCGACATCGCGCCGATGGCGCTCGGCTTGTCGCACTCGCTGTCGCGGTACAAGCTCAAGTTCTCGCCGGACAAGGTGGACACCATGGTGGTGCAGGCGATCGGGCTGCTGGACGAGCTGGACAAGGAGCTCAACACGTACGCCATGCGCGTGCGCGAGTGGTACGGCTGGCATTTCCCCGAGATGACCAAGATCATCGCCGACAACATGCAGTACGCCAAGGCTGTGATCCAGATGGGCGACCGCGCGACGGCGAGCGACCACGACTTCTCCGGCACGCTGGACGAGGACGTGGAGCAGGACCTGAAGGACGCCGCGGTGATCTCCATGGGAACGGAGATCTCCGTGGACGATCTGAACAACATCAAGCAGCTCGCGGAACAGGTGGTGAGCCTGAGTGAGTACCGCATCCAGCTGTACGACTACCTCAAGTCGCGCATGAACGCCATCGCGCCCAACCTGACGGTGCTCGTGGGCGAGCTCGTCGGCGCCCGGCTCATCTCGCACGCGGGCTCGCTCATCAACCTCGCCAAGCACCCCGCGTCGACGGTGCAGATCCTCGGCGCGGAGAAGGCGCTCTTCCGCGCGCTGAAGACCAAACACGAAACCCCGAAGTACGGCTTGATTTACCACGCGTCGCTCATCGGCCAGGCGGCGCCCAAGTTCAAGGGCAAGATCTCGCGCGTGCTCGCGGCGAAGTGCGCGCTGAGCATCCGCGTGGACGCGCTGGGTGAGGGCAGCGAGGCGACCATCGGCGTGGAGTCGCGTGAGAAGGTGGAGGCGCGCCTGCGGCAGCTCGAGGGCAAGACGCTGGGCGACGCGGCGGGGGTGGCCAAGGGCAAGGAGGGCGCCAAGAAGCACGACAAGTCGCGCGACGCGGCGCCGGCGCTGCTCAGCGCGCCCAAGGCGTACAACCCCGACGCGGACGTGTCGGAGAAGAAGGAGAAGAAGGAGAAGAAGGAGAAGAAGGAGAAGAAGGAGAAGAAGGAGAAGCGCGAGAAGAGCGACTCGCCCGACGGGGAGAAGAAGGCGAAGAAGTCCAAGAAGGAGAAATGAACCGCGATCCGTCGGGGCTCGGGGACGGGGACGGGGCGCCGAGAGCGGGGCTCGGCGGACCGACGCACGGATGGCGGGAGCGGCGTCGCGCGCGACTGTAACACTGTGCATACACCACGGATCGATTCGCGGTCTGTTGTCTTTACCTTCACGCGCACCTTGTAATCCGCGCGCGGGAAAGAAGTCCTCGCCATCATCCGCTCGCGGGGCTCTCCTCGGCGACCTGCATCCACTTTGTGGCGATCCACTTCTCCCCCGCGGCGACGGGCTCGGCTTCGTGCAGGCTCCTGGCGTCCTCGACGCCCCCGCGCACGCTCCAGAAGACCAGGGCTCTGCCTCGTTTCGGCCAAACGCGGACGCCGTCGGCGTCCGCGCCCAACCCAGCCGGCTTGGCCTTGGGAAAATGCGTCGCGCCGCCGGCTTCGACGTCGCGCAGGTACATCATGAAAGTGGCCGCGCGACGCACGCACCCCTGCTTGTTGTCGTAGTGCGCCGTGTACATCTCGCCGCGGTCGTAGCGCACCACCTGCATGGGCTCGGCGCCCAGGAGCGGCGAGGGATGACGTCCAGGCGTCAAGCCGGCGGCGGCTCCGGCGGCGGCTCCGGCACCGCGCGCCGCCAGCCGCGCGTTGGCGGTGTCGCTGCGGCGCGCAGGGATCCTGCTCGTCGCGGCGAACAAGTCGTCGAAGCGGTCCGCCGTCGAAGCGGTCGGTCGCGCCGCGCGCGCGGCGACGACGCGCCCCACGGACGCGGCGGCGTGCAGGATGCGCCGCTCCACGACCTTCACCGCGGGGTGGTCCTGCCTCGAGCCGGTCAGGAACGTGCTGCTGCTCGTGCGCCCCTCGGACAGCTTGCCGTCGGTCACGCGCGAGCGGCGCAGGTCGGGCCGGGCCAGCGCCATCAGGTCCTCGCACTCGCGCGCGCTCAGGAAGTCGTCCAACACGAACATCAGCGGCGACTCGCTCAGAAGCTGCGCGGACGCGCGGGGCGCGCCCAGGGGGGGCTCCGCTGGGGGACCCGATCGCGAAGACCCGCGGCGGCGCGACGCGCGATGCGCCGCCGGAGGAAGCCGCCGCTGTGGGGCGCTCTTTTTTCTCTCCGTCGGCTCTCTTGTTTCGGCTCTCTTGTTTCGCCACGCGTCTCCTCTTCGACTCCGTTCGACCTCCTCCTCCTCAGTCTCGTCGTACCCCGAGTCGTCGTACCCCGGGTCGTCCCGCGCTTCGCGCGGAGGCTCGCCGGCGGTCGTCTCGGCGACCGAGTCGGCGACCGAGTCGGCGACCGAATCGACCACCGAGTCGTGGAACGACAGACAGACGAGCGCGTCTCCGACGAGCGCCTCGCGCGACGCGAAGCCGCGCGCGCCCCACGCCGTGGAGGCGCGCTCTTTTTCGAAAAAGGGCTCCTCCGTTTCGAAAACGTCGTCTCGAGACTCTCGAGACGCCGCGCGCGCTTCGTCGCGCGCCGAGGCGGCGTCGGCGGCGCCGCCGGCGGTGTCCCGAGACGCGTCTCTCACGACCACCTCTCCTGGAGGCAGCATGAATCTGTGCGCCATCAGTCGGTCCATTCGAAGGCGATTCGGGTCCGAACGCGGAAGCGCGAGGAAAACGCACCCGCGGGTCCCGCACGCGCACGCGAACGTCTCGTCGTCGCCGTCGTCGTCGCCCGACGGTTTCGTCGTTCCGCAAAGGACCGACTTTTCCGCCGCGGACGCGATGGACGCGGACGCGTCCGCGGACGCGTCGCCCACGACGCCGACTCGGCCTTTCGAGGGCCACCCGAGCGTCTCACGCAGGGACGCGACCATCTCCACCACCGGGCTGGCGAGGTTCGTTCGGCGGGAAACCTCCCTCGGCGCTGCCGAAGTCCCGGCGACGGAGCCGAGTTTTTCTTTTTTCGCATCCAGGAACGCCTCGTCGTCGCGCGCCGTCTTTCGGTCTTCGCCGGGCGCGTCCGCTCGAGGTTTCTTCGCGTCCGCCCCGGAGAGCAACGCAAAGCTGAAGCACGCGTGCACCTCGTCGACGCGGGTATCGCTTCGCAGCGCTGCGCGTTTGGTGCCGGCGACGGGGAACCGCGACGCCGGCGCGGCGGCGTCGCGAGAGAACCCCCTCCGTTCGCGGCGGCGGCACTCGAGGTACAACGCGCACGACTCGGGGTCGCCGTCGCCGGCGCGGTCCCAGAAGAGCCGCCACTCCACGTCGGGGCCCGGCTCCACGTGGCTCGCGCCGCGCGCGCGCTTGAACCACGGCGAGTAGGCGCGCGCGCCCTCGGGTACGTCCGAGGGCGCGGGGCAGCGCCATACCACGGTGGAGTCGTCCCCGTCCCCAACGTGCACGTCCCCTCGCGTCTCCGCGACCGGGGACTCGCGCGCGGTCGACCTCGCCGCGTCTCTGCTCGCGCGCCGGTGGGTCATGCGTCTCGCGGGAGGTCCCGCGCATCGGTCGTCCGCGGGGATCTCCAGGGACGCGCGCACGCCCCAGTGCGCGCCGTCCAGGGTCTCGCGCGGCGTGCGCGAGGCGAGGGCCGCCGTCACCCCGCCCGCGGAGGGCGCGGGGGACTTGCTGGCGCTGCAGCCCATGGTCGCGGTCGGCTCGCGTGACGACGTCGTCGTGGCACGTCTCGACGCATGTAAAGGCGTCGAAGGCGCGGGGACTCGGGAAGTCGAGGAGGCGTGGAGAGGGCGACGCGAGGGTACGCAGGGAGCGACCGCACGCGCGACGCTGTCAACCTTCGCGAGCACTGCGGCGTGCCAACGCTCGTCGACGCGCGTCTCCGTGTGCGGCGGCGCGCGAAGGAGGCGCGCTCGCGGAGGCAGCGGTTTCCGAGACGACAACGACTCTCGACTCGTGCTGCGAGGCGGCGCACGCGCTTGGCGCTTCCAAGGAAACGTCGAGCGCGTGCGTCGTTTCTCTGACGACTCGAGCGCACCTCGAACGAACCTCGACGTTTGCTTTTCCCCGTTTATCTTTTTGATATCTATGCATAGCTGCTTTGACGCGACGCCTCGCGGGATTTTTTGACTTGTTTGAACGCGGTTCGCGCGACTCGCGGCCACGATCGGTGGCGCGGAGCACCGATGTCACGTCTGTGGAGCGTCCACCCCGCCGCGGCGGCGGCGGGTGCCGCCGCGTTCGGCGCCGGCGTGACCCACGCGTACCACTCCTCGGGCGCGTCGCGGCCGCGTCGACGCTCGAACCAGGCGACGTTCGTTGTCGAACGCGGCAAGGACAACAAATCGGCACGCGCGAAGCGTCTCGTCTCGTCCGACGTCGCGGACGCGACCGCCGTCTCGGAGACCGCCGGGAGCGGCGCGCGCGCGGTCGCCACGGGAACCGGGACCGTCGCGACGACTGCGACGTTCCCCCTGGCATCGCGCGCGCACGTACGAGGCGTGCTGTACGACGCGGACGGCGAGCCGGTCGTGATCGACGCGCGAGCTCGGTTCGGCGCCAAGGCGTTGTTCCTGTCCTCGCTGGCGTCGAGCGCGCTCGCGGTGGCGGTCACGCGCGCGCTCGCCGCGCGCGACGCGCGCCACGACGAGTCCACGCGCGACATCGCGAGTGAGGCGTCGCATGACCTGGAAGGGATCGCGCGGGGCGTCGCGGGCGCCGCCACCGCCGGAGCCGCGGGCGCGGGGCTCTCCGGCGGCGACGTCGGGGGATGCGCGCCGAAACGAAACGTTTCGACGAAACCGCGCGACGCCGCCGAGTCCGCCGCGCGCGCGAAGGCGTCCTTCGCGGTCGGCGGATCGCCCGCGACCCCGTACGGTGCGATCGCCGGGGGATCGCGCGCGCGCGAGCCCGGGCGTTCGGACGCCGTGCCGGACACCGCGCCTCTGACCAACGAGCTGCGTGCGCTGATGGACGCATCCCCGTGCCAGTCGCCGCTGGACTCCGACCTGGACGCCGAGGGGGACTGGATGGGGAGCGTGGTGTCGTCGGCGTCGCCGTTCGCGACGCCGGCGCGCGAGGCGCTCGGCGCGTTGCGGGACAGGCAGCGCGCCGCCGCGCACGCGGGCGCGCCGTTCGCGGAGGAGGCTGTGCGCGAGATGGAGCGCATCGTCGCGCGCGCCGCGAGATCCGCGGCGAGCGCGTCGGCGTCGGCGTGCGCGAGCGGCGCCGCGACGCCGCTCTCCCGGACGCGCCCGGCGTTGCCGCCGCCGAGTCTCGTCGCGAAACGCGAAACGCGAGGCTCGAGACCCACGGAATCGAACGCGCGCGCGAACGCGACACGCGCGAGCCGAGAGAGCCGCGCGAGAGAGGCGTCGGTCGCGCCGGCGCCCGAGACGCCGAGTCCGGACACCGCGCCGCCGTCGCGGCGTTCCCCGCGCGCGCGCGACGGATCGCCTTCCGCCGCGCGGAGCGCGTCCGCGTCCGACGACGAGCCCGGCGATCGCGACGGCGCTCGCGACGGCGCTCGCGACGGCGCTCGCGACGGCGCTCGCGACGCGATCGCGAAGCGGGCGAACGAGCGATTAGTCACGACTCGCTCGGCGTCCGAGGCGACGGACGCGGCGCGCCGCCGGGTGCGCGCCGCCGAGGAGCGGTGCCGCGTCGCCCGCGAACGGCTCCAGGAAGCCTCCTCGGCGGCGTCCCTGTCGCGCGCGTCCTCCGCGATGCCCACGCCGAGGGGCGGCGCCGCGGAGGCTGCGACGAACGGGCCGAGTCTCGCGATTTCGGGAAACGGCGAAGCGGACAAAGCGGACGCCGCCGCCGAGGTGCGCGAGATGGCGGAGAAGGCGCGAGCGGCGCTCGCGCGGTCGCGGCTGGCGAGCGAGCGCGCGGCGACGGCGGCGGAGCGCGCGACGCGCGACGCGGAGGCGGAGGCGTCGTGCGTCCGCGAGGCGTGGGCGCGCCGCCTGGCGAGGTCGCCCCGGGCGACGCCGGATGCGTCGACGGACAAGGCGACCGACCAGAGGCGCTCGCGCGATGCGGTGCCCGCCGACCGCTGGGCGAGCTCGGACGAGGTGCGCGGCAAGACGGACGTGCTCGATCGCTTCATGGGCTCGCTGACGGACATGCGCGAGTCGAGCGACGAACGCGACGGCGACGGCGACGAACGCGACGGCGACGGCGACGGCGACGATTCGCTCGCGGTTGGTGGGGACGCCACGAGGTGCCGCGTCGGTGTTTCCGAGAAGCCCGCGCCGCGCGCGGCTTCGGGGGAGGCCCGCGGCGGCGGCGCGGCGGCGCGGGACGAAGCGGCGGAGGCGCCGCGGAGCGCGGCGGCGGCGGCGGAGCCCGAGACCCGGCTGGGCGTCCTCTCCGTGTCGCTCGCGGGCGACCCGCGCGAGGGCGAGACGCTGACGCTCCGCGTGGACGCCGCGGCGCTCCCGCCGGACTGCGGGCCCGTGACGCTGCGGTGGCAGCGCGGTGCGACATCCGCGGGGACCGGCGGAGGTTCCGACCCGGGGACGCCGCGCGCGGCTCCGTCGGCGCCGCCCGCGTTCAAAACCATCCTCGGCGCGCGGCGCGCGTCGTACACGCTGACAAAGGCGGACGTCGGGTGCGTGGTACGCGCGGTGGCCGCCGCGGGGGACGCGAACGCGGGAGGTAACGTGTTCGGGTCCGCGGAGACGCGCGGCGCGGTGTCGGCGAGGGAGTGGGAATAACAGGGCGGATGTTAAAAAAAAAAGCTGTTCGTCGCGTTTGAACTTTTCGGTTGCTTCGGAAAAACGACCTCTTCTTCGGGTCCTTCCCTTCGGGGGCTTTTTGCAGAGGACGAAAAGCGACGATGACCACCACACAAAAAAATGAAAAGCTGATCTCAACTCGTCTTTTCCCGGGTAATTTGGTGTGTCGTGATTTCTCGCCCAAAAACGAAAAAGAGCGACTGTTCGTGCTGTGCGCTTCGCTCCGATATTCGACGCGTTTCTTCAGCCAGCTCACGTCTCGCGCGACCTTTCGGGAAAAAGCGTGGCGCCCCCTTTTTTTCAGACTGATTACACGTCACGAAAGGTAGTTTTTTCTCGTTGGCATGTACGTGAAAGCGCGGAAAAAGCGTGACGCCGCAAGTCTCGCGCGCGCGCGGTGCGCAGACGCGCGTCGAGTGCGACGCGGACCACTCAAACCTCCCGCACGGTACGCGGTCTGCCCGAGCCTCCCGCCACTTCTCCCGCGCTCGCGCCGCCTTCGAACCCCGAGGGCGCGCCCGCGGACCAATTTTCACGCGCTAAACGACAGCGTGTCGTGCTGTCCGTCCTTTCCGCGCATGCACGTCGGGGCGCGAGTTTCGCGAGCGCGCGCGTCTCCGCGAGACGCGCGCGCGCGTCCGCGCGCGCGCGCGCGCACGCGCGTTTCTACGCTCGCGGCGCGCTCGCGCGCGCGCGCGTTCCCGACCCGAGACGCGCGGCGGACCCCCCCTCCGCCCCCCACCTGCTCTCTCCGGGCGTTCCCGACGCGTTCAGGGCGGAAATTTCCCCACAGTCAATTCTCACCGCCTGTCCACCGTTCTTTCGTCGCGACAGCAACGCGCGCCGGACGGTTCAGTCTCGACGTTCGCGAAAGTCGCGTTCGGCCGAGTCCGTCGCGGCAGAAACCGACGAAAGTCGTTCGTTTTTTCGTCGTCGAAGCGTTCGCGGGATCCTCGATTGTCCACCGTCCCGTCGCGCCGTCATGGAGCGCGCGCCGGCGGCGATGCCTCCCGAGGGTGTGGATATCCTCCGCACGCACCGGCCCGTCGCGAAACAGCCGCGCGCGGTGCTGGACACCGCGCGCGGGCTCGGGAACGCGCCGTCCTCGCCGCGGGGGCACTTTTCGTACGAGCGCGGCGCATCCAGCGCCACCAACGACTCGAGTCTGTCCGGCGCGGCGAGCGGGTCTGGGTCGTTCGCGTCGCAGACGGGTCCATCCGCGAACGCGCGCGGGTCACCCGAGCGGCTGAAGAGCGCGGAGGCGAGCGACGCGCACGGCGTGCAGTCCGGTGTCAGGCACGGAGAGAGCGGGGGCGCGGGGGAGTTGTCTCGGGTGTGGGAGGGGACGACGTACGCGGCGGCGGATGTCGGCGTCGGCGGCTACGCGGCGCCGCGGCAGCCGTCCATCGACGAGCTCCTGCGCGACTCCGTGCTTTCGTTCCACCGCGACGGGCCGCTCGTGAACCCGATGGAGACGCACGCCAGCGCGGGCTCGGGAACGGGCGGCTGGTCCATGCCGAGCGCGACGGTGGCGACGACGCGCGACAAGATGCGATTCGTCGCCGACGCCAAGGGGTTCGACTACGGCATCTTCTGGCGCCTGCGCGGCGCCGAGACGTTCGAATACGACGTCGGACTGGACGCTTCGCGGGACGAGGATAGCGACAGCGCGATACTCCTGTTCATCCGGACCTCCGCGAGCATGTTCCCGTCGTGGGTGATGGGGTTCGGCATGGCGGGCAGGGTGGGGTACACCGGAAACTACGAGTGGCACGAGGAGATCGCGGCGTTGCCCGCGTGGTCGTTCCAGAGGTTGCGACAAGCCTCCAACGCGGGCGTGCGCACGATCGTCTCAGTGCCCACTGCGGACGGCGTGGTGGAGTTTGGCAGCAAGGCGGTGATGCCACACAACGTCTCCACCGTGAAGTACATCCAGAAGCTCATGGGTGCGCCGAGAGCCGCGCCGTAGAGGTGAATGATGGGATGCCTCTCCGCGACGCGAAACAAAACCTTTTTTATTTTTAGTCCCCGCGCGGCGCCGCCTTCGCGAAAATGTCGCCCTCTCCGGGAGGGCGTCCGTACGAGCACACGGAACCCTGTATTGATTTTTAACCCTAGTAGACGTTCCGCCGCGCGACAAAAAGCGGCGCGAACGATTGTTTCCACCGAGAGTGTTGTTTGTATCATCAATAAAGGTATTAATACTCTTCAAAGGCTGGTCGCGCGTCGTTCGCTCGCCGTCGCGCGCACGCGTCTCCTCTTCGGCGCGCGTCACAGCTCGTCCCTGCCGCCAGAGGAGGCGTCTTCTCCTAAAGTCGGTCCCCCGTCCGCCCACACGAAGATGTCCCCCCCCGCATCGCCGGCGACGCTCGCGCGCGTCGCAGCGAGCGCGCGCTTCTCTCGCGCGCGCAGCGCCGTCGCCAAAGCCGCGCGCCGCGCGACGGTGAGCGAACGTCGCAGTTCGCTCTCTTCCTCGCGTCGCTCTTCGCGCGGCGTCCCGGCGTCCCCGCCCGCCTCCTCCAGCGCCCGCGCGCGCGCCACCGCCACCTCTACCTGCTCGCGGTACATGCGCAGCGCGTCCTCGTCCTCGTCGATCGAGGTCGGGTACAGCGCCAGCCGGCGGTCCAGCACGCGCAGCAGCGCGGCGCCGCCGCGCGCGCCGCCGGCGCGCCGCGTCGCGTCGTAGTCGTCGCCGGCGAGCGCGCCGCGCGCGTCGTCGTTTACTCCTTCCTCCGCGCCGTCGTGCTCCGCCACGATGGACGCCCACTTGGCGACGCGCTTGGCGTCGCGCGTCCCGCGCATGGCCGGCGACAGGCACGCGCGCCACGGGACCTCGAACCCGTGGTCCCTGAGCGCGTCGGCGGCGCGAGCGACGAGCGCGGGCTCGGCGTCGGCGCGCGCCGCTGCGCCCAGCGCGACGGCGACGCACGAGACGACCGAGGACCCGTTCGGCGTCTGTCCGTCTTCTTCTTCGGAGAGAGGCGGAGAGAGGCGCGGACCGAAAAGAGACGCGTCCGGCTCGGACGCGCCGCTCCGCAGGTACCCCGCGCTGAGCAGCGTGTCGGCGTCCGACCAGCCGCCGTAGCGCTCGGTGACCTCCTCGCCGGCGCGGTAATCGCGCTTCGCGTACACCGCCGCGACGTCGCGCGTCGAATCGTACACGACGAAATCGAAAAGGAACGATCGGCCCGTCTCCCCGAATCCGGCGTCCTCCTTGGGGTCTTCCTTCCGGTCTCCGCGCGCGCCCGCCCGCGCTCTCGCCGCCACCTCCTCCGCGTCCGCGTCGTTGATCATGTCCGCGAGGGGCACGATCGCCAGGCCCTTGCCGGGCACGCGGGACGCGCGCGAGTGCACGACCGACCACGCCCACTCCGTCGCGGCGAGCGTCGTCGCCGGCGGCGGGAAAAGGGAAGGCGTCTTTTCCTTCGCGTCGTCGCCTTCGGAGCGATTCCGATTCGGCGTCGCGTTCGCCTGGAAGACGCGCGCGGTGAGACCCTTGTGCACGGCGCGCACCCGAGCCTGGTCCGCGATGGCGTCGTCCAGCGCCTCAGAGCCCCGCAGCTCGAACAGGGACGCGGGGGACCAGCGCGCGGTCGCGTCGAAGCCGTCGTCGTCGCCCGGCGCGGGGAGCGCGGCGAAGTAGTCTCGCCACGGCGAATCCTCGGGCGACGCGAAGCGCTCGTGCAGGAGCGCGAGCATCAGCGCGCTCTTCTCGTCCGCGCCGTACTCCGCGCGGAGCTGCGTGAGGAGCGCACCGAGCGCGGGGCGACGCGCGCTCACGGTCTCCGCGCTCAGCACGAGGCTCCAAGGCACGGAGACGTACGCTTCGCCGGCGTCCAATCCGCCCGACGCGGCGAACACGCCCACGTCTCCGCGCGTCGCCCCTCCCGCGCGGTACGCCGCGGCGACGCCGTCGCGCTCGCCGAGGTACACGCCCTCCAGCTCCACCCCAACGTCGCCGTTCGCGTCGATCCACGAGCGCAGCGCGTCGCCCACGGCGCCGCGAGGCGTCGAGCCGGAGGGCGCGCCCGCGGCGGAGACGGCGATCGGCGCGAACGCGCTCAGCGCGATCGCGACCAGCGCGGAGACGCGCGCGGCGTGCCGCGACGACGGACGAGACGAAGGGGCGGTCATGACCGTCGACGCCTCCGGACGCAAGCGATCGTCGAATGCGCCCGCGAGACGACCTCGAACGACGCTCCGAACGGTGAGGGGCGTTCGCCGAGCGCGCGCGCCGTTGTTGGCGCGTGAGATCTTCTCGAAGCGAACAACGCAGAAACTGCCTTCAAAGTGCCCACCCTCGAGACGCCAAAATAATGTCGAGTTCCCTCGGAACCGACCTTTTGGTCAGAGATTTCGTGAAAAGGTCGCTTCAAGGTTTTAGGGCCTTTTTGCGATCGCCGTCGCGTGTTCCCCAGAACGTCGGCGCGACTACGTACCCGATAGCGTCGAGCGACTCACGGACGAGCTCGGCATGATGGCAACGCACGGCGTGATCCTCGCGGCTTCCGCGAGAACGCCGCTGAGCGCGCCGAGACGCGCCTCGGCTCCTCGAGCGAACGCGATGGGCGGCGTCGCCCCGGCGGCCAGATTGGATAGTGTGCCTCTGCTGCGCCAACGGTCGCTCGCGCGTGCGACCCTGACGGCGCGCGCGAGTGCGGTCAGCCGCGGCGTCGCGGGCGTCACCGGTCTGACGGTCGTCCCCGGGCCCGCCGCGCGACGAACCGCGCGCGGGCGCGTCTCCGTGGTCACGCGCGCGGCGAAGAAGAAGAGGAGCCCGGAAGAAATACGCGCGAGGCGCGAGGCGCGCGAGCGACGCGAGCGAGAGGAGGCGGAGCTCGCCGCGTTCGAGGAGGAGGAGGCTGCACGCCTCGCCGCGCAGGAGGGCGACGCCGAGGAAGGCGCCGGATTCGAGTCCGAGGCTGGGGCTGAGGCTGGCGAGGGCGAGGAGGCGGAGGAGGAGGAGGAGGAGGAGGAGATCGAGATGGAGGCGAGGCCCGTGCCCTCGCGCGCGAGAAGCTCGGACGAACTCCCCCGCCCGAGATCCGCCGCGAGCAGGTCTTCCCAGTATCGCTCCGCGCGCTCCGCGCCCCCGCCGCAGGAGGAAGGCCCCGACGTCGTGCTCGTCGGAGGCGCGGCCGCGGCGGTCGCGGCAGTGGGGTACTTCTTCTGGCAGAAGAAGAACTCCGGCGGCGCCGGCGGCGCCGCGTCCGCGCCCCCCGCGGAGGGTGGCATGACCCTGGGTGAGATGGGTTTATCCAGCGCGCAGATGGGCCAGATGGGCGGCGACAACGCGCCCATAGGCGATAACTCGCCGGTGGGCAACGCCTCGTTCGCGGGCATGCCCACGTTCACGTCCGAGGAGGATGGCGCGCCGGCGGCGCCGGCGGCGCCGCGGCAGATCAAAGGCGAGTTCAAGCGCGCCCTGCGCGAGATGATGAGCGAGATGCGCCGGTTCGACACCGTGGACCTGCATGGGCGCAACCTGGGGGACGAGGGCGCGCAGTACATCAGCGAGGCGCTGGCGTTCAACGATGTCGCCACCTGCATCGATTTCGGCGCGAACGGAATCGGCGCGGCGGGCGTCGCCGCGCTGTGCGAGGCGCTCGAGAGCAACAACGCGCTGGAGATGCTCTCGTTGGCATCCAACAACCTGTGCGACGAGGGCGCGGCGGTGCTCGCGGAGTACCTCAAGAAAGACACCACGATCACCACGCTCAACCTGAACAGCTCCGGGATCGCCGACGAGGGCGCCGCCGCGCTGGCGGAGATGCTCAAGACGAACACCACTTTGACGGCTCTGGAGCTGAACAACAACTCCATCGACTACGAGGGCACGGTGGCGCTCGCGGAGGCGCTCGCGGAGAACACCACGCTGGAGACGTTCTCGATCTCCGGGAACTACGTCGGCGGCTTGGGGTGCAAGGCGTTGGCGAACGGGCTCGTGAAGAACCAGGGGATCAAGGGTCTGCAGCTCAACGGCAACGACATCGGCGACCTCGGCGTCGCCGCGCTCTGCGGCGCGCTGAAGGAGCGCGAGACCAAGCTCACGAACCTGGACATCGGGAACAACGGGTTCGGGCACGAGAGCGGCGCGCCCATCGCGGCGTACATCGCGACGGACGAGAGCCTGACGCACCTCAACCTGTACATGAACGAGCTCTGCGATTTGGGCGCGATCGAGATGGCGAAGGCGCTGAAGGACAACGGGGGCATCGAGACCCTGGACATCGGCGGGAACAACATCCTCGAGGCGGGCGCCGAGGCGTTGGCGGGGGCGCTCAAGGAAAACAAACCCCTGCGCGTGTTGGAGCTGGGATACAACCCCGTGGGGCCCAAGGGGTGCCAGGCGCTCGCGGAGGCGGTCAAGTTCCACAGCAAGCTCACCACGCTGCGCATGGGCTGGTGCAAGGTGTCCAAGGACGGCGCGTGGTACCTAGCGGACGCCATCAAGTACAACGAGCACATCGCCACGCTGGACTTGCGGGGGAACGAGCTGGGGGACGAGGGGTGTGCGGCGCTTGCGCAGAGTCTGAGCACGGTCAACGAGAACCTCACCTCGCTGGACCTGGGGTACAACGAGATCAAGGACAAGGGGGCGTTCGCGCTGGCGCAAGCCATCAAGAATAACGCCGAGGGCGCCATCGCGTCCATCAGCGTGAACAACAACTACATCACCAAGTTCGGCGAGGTGGCGCTGACGGAGGCGGTGGAGCTCATCGAGGAGATGAACCCCGACCGCGACCTGTACGTGCAGTTTTGAGGACGCGTCGTTCGTCTCGTCGTGAGGAGTGGATGCGGATGCGGACGCGGCGCGCGTTCGCGGCGACGACGAGAAAGACAGGCTACACGTAGGCTTTCAAAAATCGTTTTTCCGTCGATCGACGCTTGTCTTTCAAACCGCTTTTCGCGATCAAACGCGTCGGCTCTCCCGACGCCTGCGCCGAGAAAACACCCGCGAACGCGATTTCTTTCGGATGGCGAGAAAATGGTTGGCCCTCGGTCGCCCTCATCTCGCCCGCGCCAAACCACGACTCTGAAACGACGGTGTTTCCGAGGCCACAACGCGAGACGCGCGAAAGGTACGCGCCAGCCATCGCGAAAATGACCCGTCTCACCGACGACGACCGTCATCTACCCGACCACCTCCGCACGGTCACCCGCACGTCGCGATCGATCGCGCCGCTTGTCGCTGACCCTCCCCCGTCCTCCCTGCGGACGACGTGCAAAACACAGAAGGCCGCGACGCGAGATCGGCCGACCGAGCACCATGCTGATCGATAACTTCACCGTGAAGTCCCCGAATGTCACGTACACGGACGAGCACATCGAGTCGACGTACACGTACGTCCGCCACCCCGATCTCCCGCGCGACCGCTCGCGGCGCGCGTTCCCCCTCTCACACCGCCCCCGCGCGCGTCTCCGTCGGCGACTTTCGCCACGTTTCCGTCGGCCGAGAGTTTCGTCTCGGACCGGCCGCCGAGTTTCCACGCGTCTGACGGAATCATGCTCGCCGCCGGCTTCCGCGCGCGCAGGTACACCGACACGAAGCTGACGTCCGAGGATTTGGGCGACGGCAAGTCTAAGTGGACGGTGGAGCCGGTGGAGCAGCAGTTCAAGTTCCGCACCGACCGCCGCGCGCCCAAGCTGGGGATCATGCTCGTCGGCCTCGGCGGGAACAACGGCACGACGCTCATGGGCGGGGTCGCGGCGAACAGAGAGGGCATCACGTGGAAGACCAAGGAGGGCATCCGCGCGCCCGACTACTTCGGGTCCCTGACGCAGAGCGCCACTTGCCGCGTCGGTGCCGTGGGCGGCGAGGAGGTTTTCGCGCCGTTCAAGTCGCTGCTGCCGATGGCGGAGCCCAACGAGATCGCGTTTGACGGCTGGGACATCTCCGGGATGAACATGGCGGACGCGATGGAGCGCGCGCGGGTGCTGGACTGGGACCTGCAGAGGCAGCTGCGGCCGTTCATGCAAGACGTCACGCCCCGGCCGGGGATCTACGACCCGAAATTCATCGCCGCGAACCAAGCCGCGCGCGCGGACAACCTGATAAAGGGTTCGAAGCAACAGCAGATGGACCGGATCCGGGAGGACGTGCGCGACTTTAAACGAAAGTCGGGCGTGGACAAGGTGGTGGTGTTGTGGACCGCGAACACCGAGCGGTACGCCGAGGTGGCGAACGGGTTGAACGACACGGAGGAGAACTTACGAAAGAGCATCGCGAACGACGAGGCGGAGATCGCGCCGTCGACGCTGTACGCGCTGGCGTGCGTCGACGAGGGCGTGCCGTTCATCAACGGCTCGCCGCAAAACACGTTCGTCCCCGGTCTGGTCGACGCCGCGACGCGCTTGAAGTCGGTCATCGGCGGCGACGACTTCAAGTCCGGGCAGACGAAGATGAAGTCCGTGCTGGTGGACTTCCTGGTCGGCGCCGGAATCAAGCCGACGTCCATCGTCTCGTACAACCACCTGGGGAACAACGACGGGATGAACCTCTCGGCGCCGTCGTGCTTCCGCTCGAAGGAGATCTCCAAGAGCAACGTGGTGGACGACATGGTGGCGTCGAACGAGCTGCTGTACAAGCCAGGGGAGCACCCCGACCACGTGGTGGTGATCAAGTACGTGCCGTACGTGGGGGACAGTAAGCGCGCGATGGATGAGTACACGTCGGAGATTTTCATGGGCGGGCGGTCCACCATCGTGATGCACAACACGTGCGAGGACTCGCTGCTGGCGGCGCCGCTCATCCTGGACATGTGCCTCATCGCCGAGCTCTCGACGCGCATCGAGATTCGCGCGCCCGCGGACACGGAGTACCGGGGCTTCCATCCCGTCTCGGTGCTGCTGTCGTACCTCACGAAGGCACCGCTAGTGCCGCGCGGGACGCCGGTGGTGAACGCGCTCGCCAAGCAGCGCGCGATGCTCGAGAACATCTTCCGCGCCTGCGTCGGGCTCGCGCCGGAGAACAACATGCTCCTCGAGCACAAGTGATGGGCGCGTCCGTACGGACGCGGTTTCGTTTTCCGGGAAACGGGGGTTCGTCTTCCGGGAAACGGTTCGCGTCCCGCGCGCGTGGGCGCGAGCGCGAAGACGAGGCGAACGACAGACCAGCGGGACGGGACGCGCGAGGCGCATCTCGAAGAGAAGCGCGGCGAGACCGGGGCGGCGGGGGACGCGGACGCTCCGAGGCGCGCGTCGGAGAGCGTCAGAAATCACAAAAATCGCTCACAAAAAAAATACCACCGTCTCTCCGCGAACCGCGAGCGTCTCACGGCGGCGGCCTGAACGCGGGCTGCGACGGCATGCTCGGCCTCGCCGGCATGCTCGGCCTCGCCGGCCGCTCCGGGGAGGACTCCGGTGTGGGCTCTGATGTCGGGCGCGCCGGGAAGGACTCGGGCGCGGGGCGCTGCGCCGGCGCGGGTTCCGCCGGCGCTGCTCGCGCGGCGTCCGGGATGCGCCTGGCGCGGCGCTCGGCGGCGGCCCGCGCCGCCTCCACCTGCTCCGCGGTGGGAGGCAGACCCTCCGGCGCGGGCGCGAGCTCCAGGAGCACCACTGCGTGTGGCGCGACGAGGTACGTGCCCTGCGGCCCCGCGAGGTTGATGTACGCGAGATCGCAGTCCGCCGGCGCCGCCAGCGCGGTGTCCAGCACGCGGACCCAGGCGTAGCCGAGGGGCGGTTGGCCGATCGCCGCGCGCGCGACGCCCGACCCGCAGTTCCACGCCGCGACGGCGTCTTGCGTGACCGTCGCCTCGCGAGTCTCGCCCCCGATGGCGCTCGCGGCCACGGCCTTGGCGCCGGGCGCCGCCGCGGCGTGCCGCCGGCACATCAGCTGCGGCGCCGCGTCCGGGCTCTCCCAGGCGGGCGCCCTCTGGCCGCCGAGGTCGCTCCAGCTGACGTTCGCGCCCCCCGCGGCGAACAGGTCGGCGCGCCGCCGCCGAAACGCCGCGCACGCCGCCATGAAGCGCGTGAGCTCGCCGCCGCGCTCGCCGGCACCGATGGCGTCCCAGCGGAACGCGTTCGCGTCGTGCTTGAACGCCCACGGCGCGTCGTCGCGCCCGCGCAGGCTGTGCCCGTACTCGTCCCCAGCCGCCACCACGGGCGTTCCGTCCGACAGGAACAGCGTCGCCAGCATCAGGCGCAGCATCAGCGCCGTCTCGCCGGGAGTGGGCGGCAGCGGTGGGAGCTTCTTCTCCGGCGCGCGCCCGGACGTGACGCTGGCGCCCGGCTCGCGCGTCCCGACGCCATAACCCGCGCCGCCCGCGTTTTTGGGGTTTTTGGTCATCCCCCGATGCGACGACGCGTGCGCGGAGCGGTCGTGCACCGCCGCCGCCTCCGGCGAGATCTTCGCGCGCATCGCCGCCGCGCCGGCGAAGTCCGCCAGCGTCTTGCCGAAGGGCGGCGCCACGAACGAGTTCATGACGTGCCCTTTCGCCGACCCGCGCTCGCCCTTGATCAGGTCCGCGCTGCCGCAGACGCGCGCCGCGAACCCCCCGGAGGTTCCGTGCCTCCCCTCCAGGAAGGCGCCGACGTCGCGCGCGTACGCGGGCGTCACGCGCTCGCCCCAGACCCCCCAGCTCTGCATCGCGCCCACCTCGTCTTCCCCCGGGGTTAAGTACAGACGCACCCCGCCGCCGTTCCCAGCCCCCCCCCCCTGGAACTCGCCGCCGCCGCCGCCGAGCACCGGGTCGTTGGCGATGGCCTCCAGCAGCGTGGAGACGCCGTAGGGCCCGCGCGCGATCCCCCCCCCGAGTCCACGATGAACCCGTCCAGGCCGACCGCCACCCTCCAGTGCGTCAGCGCGTCGATGAGCAGGCGCTGCGTCACCGCCGAGCACGGATTCAAAGCCGCCGCGCCCGCCACCGCGCCGTTCATCTCCACGCGCCCGTCCGGTCCGAGCTGGTAGTACGACTCGGCGTCCACGCCGCGCAGAGAGCTCGTGTCCGGCTTCTCGTCGCTCCCCTCGTCGAGGTGCGTGATCTGCACGTGCGCGAGCACCTCCAGCCCGCGGCGCTGCAGCCCGCGCACCAGCGCGCGCAGCTGGTGCGCGGGCTCGCCGCGCGACGGCGACGCGAGCGCCGGGTCCGGCGCGAACACGCTGATCGGGGCTTGCCCGAAGTTATCGTCGCGCCTCCGCCGCGCCGACGCCTGCACCGGTAACAGGATCACCGTCGTCGCGCCCGTGTTCGCGATGTGGTCCACCTTCTGCAGCACAGCCTCGTAGGTTCCCGGGAAGTCGCCCGGAACGCGAATCGCGGTTTCGCTCGCCGAAAAGCTGAGGTGCGCGGTGAAGTCCGAGACGTTCAGCTCGTACGCCACCTCCTGGCCCGGGCTCCGGCGCAGGCGCGGCTTCGCGACGCGCGCGTCGCGAGGCACGCGCACCGCGAAGGCGTTGGCGTCGTCGCCGTTCATGACGTCCGCGAGCGAGCCCATGAGCTTCGGGGGGGTGGTCTGCTCGTCCGGGAACGGGCCCAAAGGCGGCACGGCGCTCGCCGCGCGCGGGTCCAGCAGCACCATCCCGGGGTGGAACCGCCACCCGCCGCGGCGCACGTCCCCGTCCACCTTCCAGCCGTACAGCACTGTCGCGACGCCGGAATCGCCGGGCGCGCCGGCGTCGCAAACAGCGCTGCCGGGCGAGGGCATGGGGAGCACCGCGCCCGGCATGCCCACAGGCAACGCGACGTGCCAGACGTCGCCCGTCCTGTGCGTGGTGGGGTTCAGCGCGAGCTCCATGGTCTCCGGCGCGTCGCCGTCGCCGTGGCGCCACTGCAGGAACAGCGTCACCTTGGCCGCGCGCGCGCTGTGCAGCGCGAAGTTGCACCACCCCGGGCCGGCCGTGGGCCCGAGGTCGACCGCGCGCGACGCGCCGAGCGGGTGCGGGCTGCCGGGCGCGGCGCCCACCGGCACGGCGAACGCGGCGGGCGGGTCGTGCGGGTGTTTTCGTTTGGGCATGTCGTACACGATCGGTCCCTCTTCGTTTTCGGAAGTCGGCGGCTTGCGCTCGACGAGCACGAAGTTCATCTCCAGCGGCGCGTAGTAGGACGGGATCCCGAACTTGGCGCGCGCGAACCGCAGCGGGAACCCGCGCCGGTACACCACCGTCGTGCGGTCGCCGTCGCGCACCAGCGGCGTGCGCGTGGCGGCGGTGTTCTGGCCGAAGCGGGGCGCGCGCCGCGCCTCGGCACCCTCCACGTAACGAGACCCGGGGGGGATCTCGGGAAGCGACATCCACTCGTCCAGCCACTCGCGGTGCATGCCCCAGTGCAGCCAGAGCTCGCCGCACGTGTTCGAGATGGGCTCGCCGTGCAGGTCGTGCTCGACGTCCTCCGCCACCTCGAAGATGGCCAGGTACGTCTCGCCCACCGGGATCACCTCCACGTGCACCTGCCGCCCAGACTCGGTGTGGAACGTGTGCTTCGCCGTGCGCTCGCGCTTCGCGGCGTCCCCGGACCCGCGACCGCGCGCCGCGTCCTTCGTCAAGCTGTCGCGCGCGTACGGCGCGACGCCACGCGCCACGTGCGCGTCGCGACCGTCGGACGCGCGCCCGGGCGCGGGGGAGGCGGGTGCGAGGGGCGCCGACCGCGCGCGCGACGGTTCCGCGTGGCACGAAGAAGCCGATGCGTGAGGCACGCGCACGTTCGACGCGCCGATCGGCGACGGCCGCGCTCGCGCGACGCCCGCCGCGGACGACGCCGCCGCGCGCGCAGCGCACGGGGACGCCATCGCGCACGGAACCGCGCGATTGTGCGCGAGAGAATGCGCAGAGCGTGATCGATCGCGAGGTGCTGAGCTCGAAGCGAACGTGGCGAAAAGGCGTGCTCTGCGCCACTCACGAAATAACAAAACTGACGACTGCGGCGCAGTTGGCCTGCCGGTCGCAGCGTCGAGAGCTCGAGACGCGGCGCAAAAAATGAGTGCGCTTCAAATTCGGGGACGACAGATTCGGTCGCGTGCGGGGCTCTGGCGGCGTCGCGGCCATGACGCTCGTGAAGCTGGCTTTAGTGTTCGTGATCGTGGCGTGGTACCGCGGGGACTGGGTGCGCGCACAGCTCCGAAGGCACGCGCGCGCGTTCGGCGACGCGCTCGCGAGATTCGGCGTCGGCGTGCGCGGGACCGAGTTCACAGCGCGCGCGCCGCTCGAGTGGACCGTGGAGGACGGGACGGACACGTCGGCGCGCGGGAGGCTGGCGCACGAGCGGCGCGCCATCCTCGAGGGCGCGAAGAGGCGCGCGGGGGCGCGCGGGGGGCTCGGCGTGGGCGCGTCGAGCACGGCAGAGAAACTGGAGGATTTGTGGGCTCGCCGGCGGTCGCGGCGCTTCGCCGGCGGCGCGGGAGACGGCACGACGAGAGACGCCTTTCCCGAGAAAGCGCTCGATGCGCTCGTCGCGGAGCGCAGGGCGCGCGCGGCGGCAGCCGCCGAGCGCCACGCCCAGGTCCGCGAGCGCGTGCGGCAGAGACGACAAAAGGTCGGGGACGCGGCGTCGGCGATGCCGCGGTGACGCCGTCGCGGCGCGTCGTCGCCGCCGCGCGCGCGACGCGCCTGCCCGTCACGCGCAGCGCACGCGTCGTACGACGCTCGTGAGCGATGATCGTCGTCTTCTCGTTCACAACATCCGGTCTCGACACGACCCTCGCCCTTCTCTCGCCTCGGGCGCGTCTAAGTACGTAATCGCCTCCTCCGCCTCCTCTCTTCGTCTTCTTCTCTCGCGAACAATCCGCGTCTCACCTTACAGGTAGGGCACCGCGGCGGCGTTGACCGCCGCGTTCACGTGCCAGGGGTCGGCGATGTGGCGGCCGAGCGCGGCGACGGGGCCCTCGAGGTTGTTCG
>MDSV01215538.1_pt1 | contig 23333 bp, 23 predicted proteins | sample 810851 | NCBI WGS metagenome assembly MDSV01 (sample SAMN05326640, study PRJNA326480) | marine metagenome | isolation source: seawater | place: Atlantic Ocean: North East | collected 2012 | reverse complement strand
TGCCCTGATTGTGGACATATAACTATAAGGAATGGATCCTGCTATAAATGTCTTAATTGCGGAAACTCTCTAGGTTGTAGTTAGTTAAAAAAACGATATTTTAAAGTGTTAAATAAAAATTTAAAGCCATCTAAAGATTTAATTTTCTTACCCTCTAAGTAAGTTCTGCCTTCATATTTAATTGGTACTTCTTTAATTTTATTATTAGTTTTTAAAAATTTAGATAGTATCTCTATTTCAATAGAAAAACCCTCTTCATTCAAGCGAACGCTTTGAAAAAATTTTGTTGGCATAAGTTTATAACATGTAGCAACATCAGTGACTTGGTAAAAATTTATAATAGAGAAAAATAATGACATCACTCTATTAGCCAACCCTGTTCTAAAATAAACATTTTTTCTTTCTTTTACTCCAGTAAATCTAGTTCCCAAAATAAGACATTCAGGACTATTCTTAGAAACTTCAAACATTTCAACAATATCGGACGGAAAGTACTCTAAATCAGCATCATGAATAACAACATGGGATGTTTCTATATATTTTTTTACGTTGTTTAATGCGCTACCTTTGCCTTTATTTTTATTTGATCGAATATATGTAATAAATTCATGTTCTTCAGAAAGTTTTTTTGCAATTATTTCTGATCCATCATTAGAGAAATCATCAGACAAAAAAATCTGATTAGCAATGCCTATGTCTAATACTCGATTTACTGAATCGAGTAAGAATTCTTTTTCGTTAAAAAAGGGAATAATTACAGATAAATTATGCATACTTAATACTAAATGAAACTAACATTAATTTATTAAATATGGGCGCTTAGCTCAGTCCGGCAGAGCGCTTCCCTTACAAGGAAGAAGTCACAGGTTCAAATCCTGTAGCGCCCACAAGGGTTTTACAGAAATCTTAAAATACAATTAATTTAATTGCCTTAAAAATAAAATAACTACCTAAAATACAATACTGTGAAATTAATTCATAGCTATTCAGCTAGAAAGTTTAAAATAATTTTCTTCTTATTTTTACTGGGATTAATTTTTGCATTTTGTAACTCGGAACAACCAATTGTTGTAGAAAATATTTGTGGCGAAGCTCCAAATAATTTTATTGAACCAGACATTAAAAATAATCCAAACTATGTATTTGAACCTGATAGTAATTTTCCAAAAATTAACTTAGAAGACAAGGATGGAAATACTGCAACCGTAAATTCATACGATGAATGTTATCACTATGTAAAGGGTGGATGGACAAAGCCACCTCCCCCTTTAATCAATTTTGCAGATATTGATTTAGAAAGCCTATTTTTGAGAGTTTTTCTGATTGCATACCTCATAATTACAATAATTTACTTTAAATCATTCAAAAAAGACGGTATAAATTTTAAACACCTTTTAAATTATCTACCATTTATATTTTTTTCATATATATTTTTTAATATTTACTCTAAATTACTTAATAGAGGATTATATTTTCCAACTCTAGAAAAAGAGCAGTTAATTAAATATTTTTCATTATTAGTAGCTATGGCACTGTTTTTTCTACTTGGCAATATGTTAAGTGAAATATTTAATTTAAAATCTATCTCTTTGGCTATCTCATATTTTTTAATAAGTTTTTTTCTTGTTGACTATATTTTCATTCCTTTGACCAAATACATAGCGTTCGATTCAATATTTTTAATTACATTAGTGTTTTGGTTTACTGTTTTCTTATTATCAAAAAAAATATCAAATGTTAAAGTTTTGCTCTTATCTTGTTTATTTTCAATTTTATATTATTTTAATAAATTAAATTATTTTTATTTACTTGATAATGGTGAATATAAAATCTTAAATTCTGATGTTAACCAACAATGGCTGCCATTAATTAGCATGCTTAATAGCAATAATTTGTTTTTTGCTTTAGAAAACAATTTAATTGATGGTTACGATATGTTATTAACCTATGTTCAATTAGTAGTGCATAAAATATTATTTTTAGATTTGTTTTTTGAATTTTCAACTCTAATTCCTAATCTAATTTATCTTTTTGCTTTATTTATTTTCTTCGACTTAAATATTAAAAATAGAAATAAACTTCTACTCACTTCAATTTATCTGCTGATAATTTTAGATGATGGCTGGTTAAGGTTCCTAATGGCAAATTCAGTTATGTTAGAACCTTTAGTAAGTTTTTTATTTGCTAGTTTTGTTATAAATTTTAATTATCCATTGATTCAACAAAATAAAATAAAATTATTAACTTACATTTTTATACTCTCTTCTTTAACTTTGAGCAAACAATTTATTGAATCGATTGTATTTTTATTGATAATTTATTTATTTGTTAAAGTTAAGTCAAAAAAGATTGTGCTTTTAGGATTGGTGCCTATATTTATAAATATTATTTATAACTCTTTTTACTTCAATAGTGCAAACATTGTTTACTTAGATAAACCATTGGGTGAAATGTTATTAGACATAGTTTTATTGAATGATCCAGAATGGCAAAACGTAAATTTAATTTTTGATAAGTTAATTGAGTTTAATTATGTTTTAATAATAATAATTTTAGGATCTCTATTTTATTTATTAAACAATTTAAATTCAAAAAGTTTAGAAACTTATAGATATGCAGTTTTTTTCTCTATCGTAATTAATTTTGCAATGGTTAATTTATTGTATGTATTTATTTGGCAAAGCATTGAAGTAGGGTCATCTTTTAGATATATTTCAAACACACTTCACTTAATATTTATCTATTTATTTATTGAATTTGACTCTTACCAAAAAAACGAAAGACTCTCGACAAAGTGACTATTTTAAAAAAAATTATTAAACCATCTTTAAATTTAATTTTTTTTCCATCTTCATAAGATCTTCCATGATACTTTATTGGAATTTCTATAATTTCTAGCTTATTTTGTATTGATTTAGATAATACTTCAACCTCAATAGAAAAACCCGACTCTTTTAATGAAAATTTACGTAATATTTTTGTTTCAATCAACCAATAACATGTTGCTATATCAGATATTTTTTTAAAATTAAGTATTGAAAATATATATGAAAATATCATTTGAACAATATAGTTTTTTTTATATAAATTTATTCTTTCTTTTGTACCAATAGTTCTTGATCCCAAAACTAATGATTTATTTTTGTCTTTAGCTATTTCAAACATTTCAACTATATCGCTTGGAAAGTACTCCAAATCTGCATCATGAACAATCACATGACTAGTCTCGACTTTATTTAGGCCTTGCTTAATAGAATATCCTTTTCCTTTTTGATCAATGTTTTCAATTAAAATAATAAATTTATATTTACTCGCTAATTGATAAGCAATTTTTGAACTTGAATCATTTGAACAATCATCTACAAGAATTATCTGATCAAAAATTTTTTCATCTATTAATCTTTCAACAGATTCCCTTAGGAACTTTTCTTCATTATAAAAAGGAACTATTGCAGCGAGATTACTCATCAAGTTTATTGTATCAAATATTTTTACCTTGCAAGAAAGAAGTCACAGGTTCAAATCCTGCAGCAGCCACAAAGTATTTTAAAAATATATTCTCAAAAATTTTTTTATAATAACAAATTGAACGTTCATTAATTTAGGTATTTGATATTTAAATCTTAATTTTCTAAAATTGAATTACTGAATAGAGGGTTAATGCCAGTAGATAATATTAAACATGGGGAAAATTTTAAATACATAGAACCAGTGAATTTATATGGATGCGAATTCAAGGATAACGTATTTGTAGGGCCTTTTGTAGAGATTCAAAATGATGTTTATATTGGTAAAGATACAAGAATTCAAAGTCACACTTTTATTTGCTCAGCAGTAAAAATTGGAAACAGTTGTTTCATAGGACATGGCGTAAAGTTTATTAATGATAAATTTAGTAACGGTAAGGTAAATTTTGACCCCCCTTTTGAAAAAACACTTATTGGTAATAACGTTTTAATCGGATCAAATTCTACAATTTTTCCAGTTACAATTGCAGACGATGTAATCATTGGAGCAGGCAGTGTTGTAACAAAAGATATTGTTAAACCAGGTATATATTTTGGAAATCCAGCACAGAAAAAATAGTGGCTTTATATTAATCTAATTTAATATTTGGAAATTTAATTTTAAGTTTCAAATAATCAAAATACATTTGTGGTGTAGGTTTAACAGAATCTAGCAACCCAAAACAATTGTGCCCAAATTGATTTTTTTTCAGATTAGCCAAAATATTTTGCACATAGCTCGGGTGTCGTTCTATTTCAATTTTATTTATATGTTTAGGAAGTCTTTGTTTAATCATTTGGAACCATGCATCAAATGCTTGACTTGGTTCTGGACCGCCTCTATCTCCCCATTCATTGAAATGTCTAAACCAAGCTCTAGCAAACCTAGCTCTGTCCTCTGCGATAACTTCTTTTGTTCTAAAGGTAGTGTCATAATTCCATATTGGAACATTTACTATGGGCACATGTTTATATTCAATAAGTTTTCCATCTAATGTTGCGAGACATAAATCTCCCCCTCCATCGAGTCGAATTGAAGGAAATTTTTTTTTATTCAAAACAAAAATTTCAAAGTTCTTAAATTCATACCTTAAAGGAGAAAAAAATTTAAATTTTGGAATTGCTATTGCTGGTGCATCATTATATTGACCTAAAGCGGACATTAATTTATCTTTAGATTTCTCGTGAAAAAAGAAATCTAATGGCATATTGATTACCCAATCACCATTTGCTTTTTCAAAACCTGCTTGAAAATTTTGACCAATTTCTTTCCAATCAAATTCGTATGGCCAATTTTCCCCAACAGTTACGACCTCGTCGCTAAAATTCTCATAGCACTTAAGCGCTTCTTTCCATGGATCCATTCTCTCTTCTGGGTTGGTCATGTGGGTGAATATTGATATTTTCATCAATAATTATTATAGGATAGAGTTTTATAGACTTTTCTTTTTTTTAACAGCACTCCATCTTTATCATACATATAGTATTAAAAAATATTTTTAAAATAAATTCTTGTTTTATTCTTTAAAATAAAGAGATTATTTTAACTTATTTGTTATGTGTTCCTCTAAAATTCTAATAATGAAATTAATAAGTAAAAATAAATTTATTTTCACTTTTTTTGTGTTTATTTTTACGTATTTCTACTGGCAAATTCATGGTAAATATGGTTTTATCCCTCGGGATGAAGCTAGGGTCCTTGGTTTAGCTCAGAGAATAAGTAACGGAGAAATTCCACATAGAGACTTTATGTACCAAACATGGATGGGTTCTGCATACTTGCACTACTTTCATCTACTAATACCTTCTTTAAATGTTCAGTTTCAAAGGATTGTTGCTATTTTGATGTTTCAAGGATATTCTTTTTTACTGCTAAATTTATCAGACAAATATAGAAAACTAGATCTCTTTTCTAAAATTTTACTTTTTACTATTTCAACAATTTTAAATATTCATTATTATGAATTTACTATCTGGCCAACAATAGATGGAATATTTGCAATTGCTCTGGGCTCTCTTTTAATATTTAAATTTAAAAAATACAATAATCTTGGATTTTTTATTATTGGCTTGTCTCCACTATTCAAAACACCTTTTTATGCATCAATATTTTTTATTGTAATATTCTCAACTGTAATTATTGAAAATTTCAGTTTTCAAAATTTTATAAAAAAATCATTAATATCAGGTTTGCCGACAATAATATATATTCTTTACATCTCAGCTTATGGAGGTTTTTCAAAACTAATAGAAGAGACATTCAATCAACCTTCATATAAATGGGAGTTGGTAAATAGCTGGATTCACCACTTGGGTTTTTATGAAAAACGTTTAATTCCAATTGCTTTAGTTCTAGTTCTTCTATTTACACTTCAGCCAAAAAATAAAGAAAATATTTGGAAACTTAGTCTCTTTTCATTTACAACTATGTTTTTAATTATAAATTTATTAGATTTCAGTTCAATGACTTACAAACCAATAATTAATTTACTAAACCTATTTTTTTGTTTTATTTATTTTATAAAATTTTATAACAAAAAATACCCTGATACATTTATAGCTTTTGTTGTTTGTTATTCAATAGAATTTGGAGCTATGATGTCAGTTGGTTGGAGATATGGACTCCATGTTTCGGGCACTGTTTTAATATTAATATTAATTTCAGTTGTAAATTTTCAATTGATATCAGAAAAAATTAACGAAAAAAGTAAATTTTTTCAAAACTTGACTACTAAGGAAAATTTTTTATTACCTGTATTTTTCATATTAATTTTTTTTATTCCAGTAAAAGATATGGTTTTATTTCAGTGGAATTATATCTATGTTGACAAACCTCGAGAAGAACTTGTTTTTAATTTAAATAATCTTGAGTCTGAAAGGTATGGGAATATTTACACTTCAGATACTGTTTACAAATATTTAGAAAGTATTGAATACTGTCTTAATAAATATGAAACAAAACGGGTTTCCATATTCCCAGATAATCCATTGCTTTATTTTATTTATGATTTAGAAAATCCAATTCCTGTTGATTGGGTAACTACTTCTGTAGGAATGGCTCAAGATTATTATCCAAAGAGAATAAAAGAAGTGATAGATTCTCCTGGTTATATTGGAAGCACAATTTTTCTTCAATCCTACAAAGTTTCAAATTTGCCAATAATTGATATAAATAAAATTGATATAGTAAATGAAGATCCGTTTCCAGACTATGTTCAAGAAGTATACAGAGATCTTTATGAATATTTGCGTAATCGTGAAAATACTGAAGTTGAATACTGCAAATCATTTACAGTTCTTATTAATAAGTAAATCATCAATTTAGATTTTTAAAATAATCTGTTGATGTTTCGATAAAAAGCCTAAAAACTTCAAAGATACCATAGGTTAGTAGCAATGAGCCAACTGAAATAAGTTTTAAGTTAAAATTATCGTCAAGTGCACCAAAATTCAGGTTAGCCCAATTTGTAAGTGCGATTATAAATAATATAAGTCCAAAAGTTGAATATAGGAAACCATAGTTTTTTGATTTAACAGTTCTATTTTTATTCTCTATAAAGTTTGGAAATAAACTAGAGCTGACTTTAAGCATGCTTTTTAAAATTAATATAGTTAAGACAATATTTTCAAGTGCATTTACTGTACCAGATGAAAATGTTATATCTTGTAAATTAATAGGAGATAAAATTAATACAAAAACATATAGTGGCAAAAATATTAACAGCACAAAGTTAAAACTTATATTAAAAAATTTTATAAAGCTATAGCTGAAAAAAAGCTTCAAAGTTCTTAGCCCATCTCTGAAAGTGTTTAAATGTGGTGTTCTTGGAGCAATAGATTTGTTTAATGTAGTGGGAACTTCAGTTATTTTTAATTTTAATAATGATGACTTTACAATCATTTCAGTAGCAAATTCCATTCCTGTTGCCTTAAGGTTCATTTTAATATATGCTTTTTTTGTAAATCCTCTTAAGCCACAGTAAATATCCCCAACATCAAAATTAAATAATTTTTTAGCAAGATAACTGAGTCCTGGATTGCCTATAGTTCTGTGAAGAAATGGCATTGCATTTTTTTCAATTCCACCCTTAAACCTATTGCCAACAACTAAGTCAGAGCCTTTTCTAAGTCCTTCAATAATTCTATCGGCATGTTCAAAATTATATGTTGAGTCTGCATCTCCCATAATGATAAAACTGCCCTTGGCTTCTTCAATTCCTCCAATTAATGCGGAACCGTATCCTTTTTTTTGAACTTTAACAATACCAGCGCCTTCATCTAAAGCTATTTGAACTGAGTTGTCTGATGAACCATTGTCTGAAACAATTACTTCGCCATCAAGTTGAGAATTTTTTATTCCAACAAATGCTTTTTTTATACAATATGCAATTGTTTTCTCTTCATTCAAGCATGGGATTACGATTGAAACAAAGTCTTTATCCATAATTTTGATTTTACACTATGTATAATGCTTTTTTCTTACAGATTATTAATCAAAACATCCAATAAATTTTATTTATTTAAATAAATGCCTTTTTTATATTGTGAATAAATAAATACCTATTAATTTTTTTTCTAGTTTTTCCATATATTTGTTTGATATAAACAAGTTTTTTAAGTTAACCAAAGTGTTAATTAAACTATTAGATCTTTGTCTAACTCTTCTTTTTTCCAATGTAAATTGTCTAAATAAAGATAACTGGTATTTTTATACTTAAAACTAAGATGTTTGTTAAAGTCAACCCCATAAATTCTATAGTTGTAATCTTTTCCCTCTATATTAAAATTTGCATCATATTTACTATTGATCTTTGACCAATCAAGAGAGTCCGAAAAAGTTTCTTGATGAATTTCTTGTATAGATTTTGTAAACACTCCAGGACCCGTTGTATTGACAATATCATTAGGATATCTTTTTTCATTAATATTTTTTACAATATTTTCTATGACTCTTTCTAATATAGGATGTTTACTTCTAAAAAATAATGCCCACTGAACAAACAGCTCTGGATTTGTTTCAGCAGTAATCAGAGCATCGTCATTTTCGTTTAAAAAACTTGATATTTTGCTATTAATTGTTGAATCTATATCTAAATAAACCCCTCCTTTCTGATATAAAATCAGATACCTCCAGAAATCGACTTTTGATGTCATTATTGTTAACTTATTAAATGCTTTGTTGATTTCAGAATCATAATTTGATGAAACATAATCATGAATTTGCTCATCTGTATAAATTATTTGATCATAGTCAGGATTTAAATCTAACATTTTTTTTATCTGTTTATGTATTTTTGGATGAAAATTTTGGGTTTTCCAGGATCTATATATTTTTTTTGGAATCATATTTATAGTTTATACTTTGACTCTATTTTTGCTACTAAATAAGTATTGTAAAAGATTGATTAATATAATTTTATGGTAAAACAGGTTGTTCTTTTAGCAGGCGGTAAAGGAACTCGGATGAGAGAACTCACTGAAACTATTCCCAAACCGATGGTAGATATAGGTGGTATGCCAGTATTAGAACATTTAATAAAGATTTTTCAAAATTTTAGTGAATTTGAATTCTTATTATCTACTGGATACAAAACTGAAATTATAGAAGAATACTTTAAAAATCACGAAAATGTAAAAGTAATAAACACTGGCTTAGAAACTAATACTGGAGGAAGGGTCTACAAACTCTCAGAATATTTAAATGAAGAATTTATAGTTACATACGGAGATGGTCTAGCAAATGTCAATATTTCAAATTTAATTAATTTTCATAATAATCATGGAAACTTAGCAACAATCACTGTTACAAACCCTCAGTCTAGGTTTGGATTAGTTGAATTTAGTGATAGCTCTTTAGTAACTAATTTTATTGAAAAACCAAAGCTTGATGGATACATAAATATTGGTTTTTTTGTATTTAAAAAAGAAGTTCTAAATTATCTCAATGATTCTTCAGCTCTCGAAACAAACCCTTTAATTAATTTATCAAAGGACAAAAAGCTGTATGCCTATAAGCATAATGGATATTTTGAACCAATGGATACTTATAGAGAATATCTACAGTTAAATGAATATTGGAAATCCGGAAATCCTCCCTGGTTAAATTTTTCTAATTAAATCTGTTATATTATTAAAGTTATTTTAGACATGATTGTTCCATTTAATGATTTAAGTAGAATTCACAAACCTTTAATTAGTGATTCTTTAAAAGTTTTTAAGGAAATTATTAATGAAAGTCAATTTGTTCTTAATAGTTACATCAAAGACTTTGAAAAAGATTTTGCCAAATATACTAAACAAAAATATTCAATCTCTTGTGCCAACGGTACTGATGCAATTGAACTAATTCTAAAAGCACTAGGCGTTGGTTTGGGTGATGAAGTAATCGTGCCAACTAATTCCTTTATAGCTACTGCCATTGCTGTAAGTAGAGCCGGTGCAACACCAATTTTTGTAGACAATGATGAATTTTATTTAATAGATATTGACAATATTGAGAAAGCTATTTCATCAAAAACAAAAGCCATAATTGCAGTTAATTTATATGGACAAATGGCAGACCTGGAAAATATTTCAAAAATTGCAAAAAAATTTAATCTTTATTTAATTGAAGATGCTGCCCAATCTCACGGTGCTTATGATAAAAAAGGTAAAAACGTTGGAGATTATTCATCAGCTGCCGCTTTCAGCTTCTATCCAGGGAAAAACCTGGGTGCTTGGGGTGATGGTGGTGGAATAACAACCAATAATAAAAAACTAGCAGAAAAAATGAAGGCTATTCGCGAATACGGTAGTGAAAAAAAGTACTACCACAAATACCAAGGCTTTAACTCAAGACTTCAGCCTTTTCAGGGATATGTACTTTCTAGAAAATTAGAATCACTTGATGAATGGAATAATCAAAGAAACAAAATTGCAGACAATTATAATGAAGCATTCGAAAATTCAAATAATATTATTACGCCAAAAAGATTTAAAGACAATTTCCACGTTTGGCATTTATATGTTTTAAGAGTAAATAACAGAAAAAAATTTATGGAAGATGCCAATAAAAATGGAGTTCAAACATCTATTCACTATCCGTTGCCAATTCATAGACAATTAGCATATAAAAATCACCGCCAACATAATATTAAATTTAATAAGGCTGATGCTTTCGGAAAAAACCTCGTTTCACTCCCAATATTTCCAAAAATGAAGAATAGTGAAGTTAATAAAGTTATTGATACAGTTATTACAATAAGTAAACAAAAATAAATATGAAAACATTATTAATTGGCGCTGGTTACTGGGGGAAAAATTTTCTTAGGTTGCTTGAAAGTAAAAATAATCAATTTGATCTTGAATATATAGTAGATAAACAATTCGAAGTAGATGAATATAAATGTTTTAAGAATATAAAGCAAATTGAAAATTTAATAGACGACATACAATGTGCCGTTGTCTGTACTCCAACAATGACTCATTTTGAAATTGTAAAGTATCTACTATCAAACAACGTTAATGTTCTTGTAGAAAAGCCACTTGCTACTACATCTCAAGAAGTTGATGAGCTTTATGATCTAGCAAGTTCTAATAACTTGACTCTTCTTGTAGACCACACCTTTCTATACAATCAATCTATTCAATATATTATTGACCTAATAAAGTCTGAAGAAATAGGTGAACTTATGCATATAAGTTTTGAAAGGACTAATCTAGGCCCAATACGAAATGATGTAAGTTGTTTGTGGGATTTAGCAACACATGATATATCAATATTAAATGCAATTGTTGAAGAATTTCCTAATAAATTTTCAACAGCAGGTTACAGTAGAAACGCACAAAGTTCATATGATATGTTGAATACCTCTTTGCAGTGGAACTCATTGTTTGTATCAATTTTTGTTAGTTGGCTCCACCCAGAAAAATCTAGAAAAATTAAATTTGTTGGCTCAGAAAAAATGATAGTATTTGATGACTTAAATCTAAATGAGCCAATCAAAATATTTAATAAAAAAGTTGAAAGCCTTGCTCAAGATACTGGTAAATTTGATTCTATTTTTAATTTCTCAATTGGAGATGTTTTTAGTCCATATATTAAAACAAAAGAACCTCTATCGGAAGTCTTGAAGGATTTTGAAAATCGATTAATTAATAATGAGAATATAAACAGCTTAAACACTGAAAAGCTGACAAAAAATACTGTTAAAATATTAGAAGCTATTGAAAAATCAATAATTTAAAATATATTTTTTTTAAATTAATCAATTTTAATCATTTTTATTATTTCTTTGGAAATAGTATTTGATGGACTTTTTAAAATTTTTGGCGGAACTCTTTTTTCATTTTTTATAGTATTAATAAATTTAAATATTATTTCATCATCATAACCCGAGACTATGAGATTATTATTATTTTCATATTCATGATAAGTTTCAATTTCTTTCCTCCATATAATGACTGGTACGTTTAAAAATGCAGCTTCCTGAACCACACCACCACCATCTGTAAGTACACATTTTGAGGAACTAATTATTTCAATAAATTTAGAATGTGGAACTAACTTTTCTAAATTAACGTTGCTTTCTTGAAGTCTTCTATGGAGGCCGTTTTTTTTCAGGATCTTATATGTTGGGGAATGGCAATACCATATAATTTCATCAAATATCTTTTTATCTTTGAATGATTCTATTAATTCACACAACTTAAGAATTTTTTGCTGATTAAAAATATTTTCAGTACGGTGAATAGTTATTACTAAATTATTACTAATTGTATTTTCAACATTAGTAAAATTTTCAATAATTGCGTCGATAATTGTATTTTGTTCAATATATATTATTTTTTTTGAATCTTTATAATTTTTAATATTTTTAAATTGGACCTCTCCATCAGGAACAAGGATATCTGAATATTTTTCAACAGTAGCATGAATTAATCTTTCGGGAAAGGGTTTAAAAATGCTTTTTGATCGCCATCCGGATTCTAAATGTAAAGTCAAGGCTTTATTTTTTTTTGCCCAAATAATACCTAACAAAGTGCTAGCTGTATCCCCATGAAGAATACATACGCTTTCACTGTATTTGGATTTTTGGAAAACTATTTTTACGAGAGTTTTAATAAACCATATAAACATTGTTCCAATTGATGAGATATCTTTTTTATTGTTACTTAAACTTTCGTAGTTAAAGTCAAATTTTAAATCGTTGATTTGATTAGAAGTTGTTTGTCTATGCTGACCGGTGTCAATGATGTTTATAGGTACTTTTTCATAATTTAAATTCCTTAATATTGGAGAAGTTTTAATAAATTGTGCTTTTGTGCCTAAAAAAAATACTACATTTTTATAAATAACCACAATATTATTAATCTTATACTTTCCATTTAGTTAAATCTTTGGAAGCAAAAAGTAATTATTGTGCTAAAAACTCTATTAAAAACCTAGACTGGTTTAATATAATAATTAATTAAAGAGGTTTTTATTTCTAAAAAATTAAACTTTTCAGTAGTCGGTTTGGGATACTGGGGTCCAAACCTATTAAGAACAATTAATGCTCATCCTTCATGCCATCTGAAATTTGGAGTAGATTTAGACAAAAAAAAGTTAGAAAAATTTAAAGATATCTATACTGAAACATCTTTTTCAGATGATTTAAATTTATCCTTAGTAGATGCTTCGATTGACTATATTGTAATATCTACTCCTCCAGAAACTCACTATGAAATTGCTAAGCTTTGTTTAGAGAATAAAAAAAATATTTTAGTTACAAAACCTCTATGTCTTAATGCTGAAGATGCAAAATATTTATTAAAACTTGGTGAAGCAAATAACTGTAGAATTCTTATCGATGAAACTTTTATATTTAGTGATCAAGTTCTTGAACTTAAGAAGATAATAAAAAATAAAAAAGAGTTTGGCGAATTAACTTTTATAAATTCAAATAGAGTAAATTTAGGACTTTTTCAACAAAAAACAAATGTTATTTGGGACTTAGCTCCACATGATATTGCAATTACAAGTTTTATTCTTGGTGAGTATCCGAAAAAGGTCAGATCAACAGCTATAAACCCTCTAAGCAACAAAAAACTATATGAAAGTTACGCAAATTGTGAATACTACTTTTTAGAACATGATATTTTATTTACAGCTCAAATAAGTTGGCTTTCTCCAGTAAAAACAAGAAGAATGGTGTTTGGAGGAACTAAGCAAACAGTTGTATATGACCACTTGGAGTTAGAAGCTCCTCTTAAAGTTTTTAATCAACAAATACTTACAAATACAACTAGCGGGGTAACTAATTATGATTATGTTGTAGGTTCACAGTATATTCCTAAAGTACAAATTAATGACGCCCTTGATAATGAATTAGATAATCTTGTTGACTCGCACTTTGGTAAACGCAAGTTTTTTTCAGATATTTCTCACGGTGTAAATTCTGTGACTATATTACAAGCCTTAGAAGAGTCAACAAAGTTGGGTGGAAAACTAATTGACGTTGAAATTCTTGATTAGTTATTTGCAATAAACAATCTCATAGAAGAATATTCAGGAAACTTGATTGCAAGTTTGTTTAAACTGTTAACAACTTCCTTATCTAATTTTTCCATTATCTTGTTTGGATATGGTTTAAAACAAGCACCTTTTTTATCTAATACCTCAAGACCTTCTTCATTAAGCATTCTTTCAATTTCTTGATCACTCATCATACTTAGAGTGCCAAGTTTAATACCCAAATCTGAAATTTCATTTTCAGTGCTTTCTATTAAACCCATTTCTTTTCCAACTATTCGATGAAAGCTGTTTGGATTTGGCCATGAAATATATAATTTTCCATTTTTACTTAATAACGATTTTGCTTTTTTAATAAACTCTGATGGATTTTCTTGCTCATGAATAAGGCCAAGAATAAAAATATGATCAAATTTTGTATCAAAAGTAGTATCTAAAAAATTACTATTTACAGCGTCAACGGGATTCACCCTTTCAGAAGCTATCTTAAGATAATTTTCATGTTGCTCTAGTAAGGTAATTTTATTATCTTTAAAATTTTGAGTTACTCTGCCAGTTCCACACCCAACATCAAGAATAGATGTATTTGGCTCAATATATTCCATTATAACTTTTGCAGTTTCATCAGACAGGATTGAATCAAATCCAAAATCTGGATCATAGAAGTTGCTGTAGTCTACTATTACCATTTTAATCTAATCGTCTTCCTGAATGTATGAATTCCTCCAAATCCTGATTTAAATAATCTAAGAGACTCATTCGGGACTTCACCATATTTGCTATCTACGCCAAAATTAACTTTTTTAAAGTTATAATCTTGAGCTTTGATCATTGATTTCCAATATATGTATTTGATTATACCTTTGTATTCGAAATTGTAGTCAATTGAACCATAAAAGTAGTGCAAAATTTCACTATTCATCTTGAGACACATTAGTCCTGCAACTATTTTTTCTTGATAGGTTAAGACATCAATCCATATATCATCATCAAAAAGCTTCATAAGTATTCTGAGTTCTTCTTTGGTGTGCGTAGGATTTACATTATGTTTTTCTAAATTGGCAATTAATATTTTGTAATAATTGTCTAAATCATCTTCACTATTTGCTCTTCTAATAATGAACTGATCTTCTATTTCAATTATTTTTTTAATATCGCGAATATGATTTCTTCTAAAACCTGATTTATTTAAATCAAAAAGATCTAATCCTTCAATTGGCACATAGGTTTCTTCTTCCTCAAATAAAAATTCTTGATCTGAAATAGAATCTAGAAATGAATACTCTGTATTTTCGGTAAAGACTCTTGGAGGAAGTCTAAGTGTAATATTTTGAATATCATTTTCTACTAAGAATTTTTTTAAGTTTGAATAAACTTTTTCATAATCATTTTTGCTTAAAACAAAAAATTGAAGAATACCCCCGTAAGTAGTTCCACTATGTGAAAATAATTCATTATTTTTTTTCACTGCTGGAATTATTAAAAACAATTCATTATCTACAAAAATACAAATGTTAAAATTATCAAATCTTGTATTTGGATGGTAGCTTAAAAATTTTTGTGATAAGAAAATAGTATGTTGTTTTTTTATGAAAATTAAATCATTCCACTTATCATCGACATTACAATTTAATTTAAACTCTATTTCCATATAGTTATCTTAAAACTAATTTTAAGGAGTATATAACTCTTTTAAAAAGAAATCTTTGGATAGTCTTTGTATAAGAATGCAAACTTTTACGATTTATAAATAAATGTTAAAAAAAAAGCAATTATTTTTATTGTAATTACAATTGATATATGAATAAAGCTGGTTTGAACTCTGTACCAGAATTTCCTCAAGCAGAAAGTGTTGGTCCAAGAAATTGGGGAGAAGAAATTTTGGTTTCATTAGTACCTGAAAAATTTATGATGAAAAAATTATACATTAATAAAGGTAGCAAAGGTGGACTTCAGTATCATAGACTTAAAGATGAGGTTCATATAATTATTAAGGGCAAAATGCTTATAACCTACGATGACGGGGAGGGGAATTTAATAGATAAAATATTAGAACCTGGTGATGTTGCACATTACCCACCTGGAGCTATACATCAAGAAGAGGCTCTGGAAGATTGCTATATAATTGAGGCTTCAACCAATCATTTTAATGACAGAGTAAGATGTGAAGAACTATATGGAGTTGAGATATTAGAAGGCCTTCCAACTACAGAGGTAGATGATATTATTGAAAAGTGAAATTTAGGTTATGCGCTCAATAAAGCTTGGCCAATTTGAAATAAACGATGAATCACTTCCTTTTTTCATATCAGAGATTGGATCTAATCATCAAGGTAATACAAAAAAATGTAAAGAATTGATCCTTAGTTCAAAACTAGCAGGTGCATCTGCTGTAAAGTTACAAAAAAGGGATAATAAAACATTCTACTCCAAGAAGCTCTATGATGAACCGTATAATAATCCGAACAGTTTTGCACCAACATATGGTGAGCATAGGGAATACCTTGATTTAGAGATTGATCAATGGAAAGAAATTATTGAGTATTCTAAGCAAGAAGAGATAATTTTGTTCTCAACTGCTTTTGATATTCCCAGTGCTGACTTTCTTGAAAATTTAGATATGCCAATGTATAAAATTCCTTCTGGGGGACTAAAAAACATTCCTTTAATTAAACATGTTGCATCATTTAACAAGCCTGTAATCGTCTCAACAGGAGGGGGAACTATAGAAGATGTTGAAAGAGTTGTGAGTGCTACAAAAAAATATAGAAAAAATATAGCATTGTTACAGTGTACAGCAGGATATCCGGTTGCCTGGGAAGATTTAAATCTTAATGTTATAAAAACATACAGAGATAAATTTCCAGAAAACGTAATTGGTCTCTCATCTCATGATAGTGGTATAGCAATGACATTAGCTGCCTATCTGTTAGGTGCAAGAATAATTGAAAAACATTTTACGCTAAATAGAGCTAATAAAGGGACTGACAACGCTTTTTCTTTAGAGCCACAAGGTTTCAAAAAAATGATTCGAGACATTAGTAGAGCAAAAGTAGCTCTTGGGGATGGAATTAAGAAAACATATCCTAGTGAAAAAGAACCTCTTAGAAAGATGTCTACCAGCGTAAGAGCCTCTGTTAATTTAAAATCAAATCATAAAATAACTAAAGATGATATTGTTTTTAGAGCTCCGGATGATGGTTTAGATCCTTATGAGTATGAAAACTTAATAGGGAAAAAATTAAATAAAAATCTCAAAGAAGATGACCTAATCACTTATGATGACTTGTCAGACTAATTTATTGTTTAAAATATATCTATAGACTTTTCTAAAAATTTTTCAGCCAAAACAAAATCTGATTCATAGTCTATGCTGAAACTGTCAAGATTACTAGAAAAAATAGGCATTACTTTTTTTCCTGATAACTTCTTGTTTTGTAGAATCGACTTTGTATTTAAAATTTCAAGACTACTGGTTTGAACATAAACTTCTTCTAGGCTTTGATATTGTCTTGAATGTAAATCTTCTGATTCATTTTCATTAAATTCATTGTATGGCAAAATTAAGTCACCATTTTTTACCCACATTTTGTCTGGGTGCTCTCTAACTTTTCTAATAGCTCTAGCTGAATCAAAAGAATCTGAACTTAGGAACTTTTTAATATTATTGTCTATAAATTCTATACTTCTAAAAGGGCTAGTTGGTCTTAGTAGTACTATTAAGTTCGGTTGATTTTCCTTTATTTCATTTAACAAGTGTAAAACCCACTCAATATCTAAAGATTCACTGTTTGAAATTGATTCTGGTCTTTTAATGACATGGGTGTTATCAAATAACGAAATATTTTCTTCTAAGTTATCATAATCTGTTGATATATAAGCTTCTTGAATATATTTTGACTTATGAACCAAGTCCAAAGTGTATTCAATAAGAGGCTTTTTTCCAAGTAGTCTAATATTCTTGTTTTTAACCCTTTCAGACCCTGACCTTGCAGGTATAAATGCAAAAATTTTTTCCATAAAATAAATACTACTGTCATTAATGAATAACAAATATAAAATTATAAAGATGAAATTTAATAAAAAGAACATTTATCATTATCTTATTTTTGCTAATTATTCTTTTTTGTTTTTACTTGCTTATATAATTTCCAAATTTAAAAATAAAAAAAATCAAACTATTTTTTTAATGGGTCATTCATTCCAAGGAAATTTAGAAAGTTTTTATTATCTTAATAAATTAGATTATAAAATAAAGTATCTTACATTTAACAAAAAACTTGCTCTTTCAAATAGCTATTTTTATAGTTATTTGAAATTTCAAAATATTTTAGAAATGTTAAATTCAAAACTAATTATTGCTTCTCACGGTATTTTATTTCATGGATTAGTAAAAAAAAGAGGTGTTAAAACTATAAATATTGGCCATGGAGTACAAACATCAATTGTAAATTTATCAAAATCTGAATTATCAAAATTTGATGAAGTTTGGCTTAGTTCTGAATTTGATAAAAATATTTTAAACAATGCTTGCCACTACAGTGAACCAAATTTATCCGTAACGGGATTCTTGAGTCATTATTTTCTTTTACAAAATGAAAAAAATAAAAATAATCTACTTCCTACCACTTCATTAGATAAATACATTCTTTATGCTCCAACTGCATCTTCTGGTGAGAAAAAAGACAAGCTTAGTTTGTTTCACTTGCATAATTTAGAATTTTTAAATAAGTTAAATTTATTTGCCAAGAATTATAACTATAAAATAATTATTAAACCACATATTAAAGATTATGAAACTAATAAATTTGATGAAAGAACATACGAATTTATAAAAAATGCAAATAATTTAATTTATTTTAATGACTTTAATTATCCAGAAAATTATCTTCCAATTATTACAGAATTATTAATTACAGACTGGTCGTCAATATATTTAGATTTTTTAGTTTTAAACAAAAATATAATATTTGTTGACGCACCAAAAAGAAGAAAAAATATTTATCTTTCTGAATATTTTAACAATGAATTTATTAATAGATGTATGTCTTATAATGAACTTGATTTAGAGTTAATGAGTAATATTCAAAATTTAAGAAATGAAAATATGTCAAAACTTAAAGAATTAATTTTTCAAAACTTAAAAATTAATAAAGTTAATGAGCTATCACAAAAAAGATTAAAAAATTTAATATAACTTATGAAAAAAATAATTAACATAGCAGTTCTAATAGCATTTTTATTTTTTTTGTTTGTTTTCTTTAATGAAAATAGAACATACTTGGATATATTTCAAAAAATTAAATTTAGTTTTATTTTAATTTTTTTATTATTAAATCTTTTAAGTTACACGATCAAAAGCTTTATAAATATTTATATCTTTAGATCAATAAATATCACTCTGTCGTTTATAGAAGCGTTTAATTTATCTTATAAAAATACGGTAGGAAATTTATTAGGACCTTTAAAAGCAGGATCAGGATACAAATTGCATTACATGTATAAAAATTATGATGTTAGCCCAACAATGTTTATATCAACTAACACTGCTTATGCTGCGATATCTATTTTGATAAATTTACTTATCCTTCTTTTAATAATTATTTTTAAAATAGATCAAAATCAATTTTCATCAGCTCAAATTATTCTTTTTCTTTTAATCACTTTTGGAATTTTTATCTTATCAATAAAAATCCTTATTAGAAATATTGATAATCTTAAAATAAATTTTTTAAAAAATTTTGCAAAAGGATTTGTAAGCCTTTTTACCAACAAGGCGCTTTTTCTTAAAATAATTATTATTACTTTAATATTTACATTTCTGGATATTTCAATACTTTTTTTTATTTTTAGTATGTACGAATTTAATATAGATTTTATAAGTGCTGCATTATATACAACTTTTGGATCTTTTGCTTCATTAGTAAAAATTACTCCTGGAAATATAGGAGTCTATGAATTAATTATGATTTCAACCTCAGCTTTACATGGTATTGAAACTGGAGAAATACTAAGTTCAAGTATTTTTTCCAGGGCAATAGGATACCTAACAATTATCCTAATTTTTTTATATAATTTTGTAAAAAGTTTAATCGATAATATTAAGAAGCGTGTCTAACTTGTCCGGATCAATAATTGTTTCATTAGAATAATCTTCTCTTTCTATGTAATAATATTTTAAATCTAGCTCAGACGCCATTGTAAAAAAAGCATTTTTAATGTTGTCTCTTGGGTCTCTAATATCAATAATTTTAGAACCTGGATTCATAAACAACATATTCGTAAGTCCAGAGCTGTGAGAACCTGCTAATACTTTTGTTTTTTGCAATAAATTTATCTTATTTAATAATTTTAAGTCTTCAAAAATTACATGTTTAAAACCATGCTTTTTGAGAATTGGTTTAATTTCTTCTATATTAATTACTGGTCTTCTATGCTTAGACATGTCAATCCAAATCTTTTCTGTACTATGTGTTTTGTTTTTTTCAACACCACTATTGTCAATAAAACATTTTCTTAATTTTAAAAGAGTTTCTTTATGGAAATTGCCAGAGGGTGCTGTGTAACTAGTTACTATTGCATTTTTTATAAAATATTTTTTTTCAGAATCTAATAAAATATAATCAATTTCTAAAAAAGAAAGTATCTCAATTATCCAATTTAAGTTATATTTAACAGGTAAAAGAATTGGATAATTCTGTTTTATATTATCAGGTAGAAAAATAAATCTAGTTAATGAATCACATAGCATGTGAAAATATACTGAAGTCTTATTATCAGTAACCCATATACCTTTATCTAATATTTGATTACTATTTTTTGTTTTGAAAATGTTTTTAATTATATCTTTAAAAATTCTTGATATTGAAGGCTTGTAAAAATAGTTGTACTTTGAAAAAAAACGTAATTTTTTTATTTTATAAATAGATTGATTCACTATCGTGGCGTCTTTTACCTCTAAATAATAAGCAGGATCAAATTTTTTTTTGATCTCATGATTAAATAATAAAATGTCTTCTTCTTTTAAGTTTGCAGGTTTTTTTCTGACAGAATCAAAACTTTGAATTATAATATTTTTTTTCAAATTGTTTCCTTGCTCAACCCAACATTTTCAATAAATTTTTGTAAATATCAGTTTCAAAATAGTGAATATTTAACTCTGGAATATCAATATTTTTAATATATCTGGAATCAGTAAATTTTAATAAATCTTTATTTAATGAATTCGAATTATAATATTTTAATAAAAATTCATAAATCGAATAGATATTTATATCTTTCTTAGAAGTGACTCTTGATTTTGGTGATAAAGTTTCAACACTTAATTCTTTATTTAAGACTTCCATAACATCTGTAGCATATGTAAGATTGAAATACTCTTCCTTATTCAAGACAGGATTTGGCATGTTTTTTTTTATTGATTCTACAATTATTGGGACTATCTTTTTTCTAGTATCTCGATAATGAAAAGTATTTTCTAAATAAATTTCAGATAGTAACTTATTGTCCATAGATTCAAAAAGAATCTTTGAAAATTCATTTTTTGAATTTGTATAAAAATGATGTTTGTTTTTTTTATCAAAACAGAACATCGTGTTTGTGTAAATAAATTTTTTTACATTTTGATTCTTAATTAAATTTAAAATTTTTATGCCGAAATCAATATTTGCATTTCTTATTTTGTTTTCATCTTCTTTTTTTTTACTGTAGTATGTAGCCAGGTGAACAACCGATAATTCGTCATCTATTAACTTTTTGTTAAATGTATCTATGTTGTGTTGAAAAATATCATTTGTTATATGCTTTTCTTGATTTCCAACACTAAGAATTCTATATTTTTTCGAAAAATTATTTATAAATAAATTACCCAAAAAACCTGTAGACCCTGTCAGCAAAACTGTTTTTTTCATATACTGACTAACCCCAGGGAGAACTAAATTCTTTAAAATCCGGTAGAGTTGAATCTTTATCAGAAACAATGGGATTTTCAACTTCCCAATCTATATTTAGGCTATTATATGAAATTCCATAATCTGATTCTTCATTAAACTTTCCTGACTGCAAGTAAATAACTGTTGCTTTTTCAGATAAAACACTAAATCCGTGTGCAAAGCCTTTTGGAACCAGTACAGAAACTGGATTTTCTTCATTTAAATGTATATGATCATACTTTCCAAAAGTAGTGCTTTTTTTCCTTAAATCAACAAAAACATCTTTAATAGATCCATTGAGGCAATAAATAAACTTGTCAACATCGTAAGGCGGGTTTTGAAAATGTAAGCCCCTAATTACATTTTTACTCGATGATGAAATAATAACTTCAAAATCATTACCAAATATTTCTTCTATGGGTGTGCCATAAAAAGGCTTACGAAAAATCCCTCTGTCATCTTCAAATATTTTTCCTTCAAAAAACTTTACATCTGAAAAAATATTAGAAGCACCTATTTGGTTCATACAATTATTTTAAACATATAAAAACTTTTAATGAACAATATTATTTCTAGAGACTGTTTAAGTATTTCTTATACCAATCAACTGTCTTTGATATGGAAGTGTCTAAATCATATGTTGATTTAATCCCAAGTTCTTTTTCTATTTTATCCGAACTTAAATACTGATCTTTAATTTCAAACTCTGAATCTTCTTCGATGATAGGTTCGATATAAGTGTCTGAAAAATTAGAAACAAGTTTTTTATATATATCCATCACACTCAAATATGCTGTGCTTGAAAAATTATAAGCGTCAGATAATTTTGGGTTTTTTTCTAATAACGCAGTACCAACACCAATATAAGCTTGAACTACGTCTTCAACATAAACCCAGTCTCTTTTAAATGTGCCATTAGTTCTTAAAATTGGTTGCTCTTCTTTAATGAGCCACCTTATGACCCCTGGAATCAATCTTTCCCAATTTAAATCGCCACCACCATAAATATTGCCACACCTAAGTGTCGAAACATTAAGATTATACGTAGTTAAATATGTTTTACACAATAAGTCTGTTGCAGATTTGGAAACCTCATAAGGATAGTTTCCATTGAGATTATGAGTTTCTAAATATGGAAGAGTATCTGATTCGCCATAAGCTTTGTCTGATGATGCTGCAACAATAGGGACATTATGGATTCTACACATTTCTAAAATATTCCAAGTACCTTCTATATTTGACTTAAATGTTCTAATTGGATTATTTAAAGCATCTCCAACTTGTGTTTGTGCTGCTAGGTGTATAACTAAATCATATTTATTTTCAAATAATTTAGACAACTCTAATTCATCAGATATATCAATATACCTTAAATCAATACGGTCAATGATGTTTTTTGATTGG